>Ga0102948_1000558_pt1 | contig 14609 bp, 13 predicted proteins | sample SalPonA_A_H2O_MG_FD_78211 | JGI IMG/M metagenome (GOLD analysis project Ga0102948, IMG submission 78211) | Water microbial communities from South San Francisco under conditions of wetland restoration - Salt Pond MetaG R2A_A_H2O_MG | ecosystem: Environmental > Aquatic > Non-marine Saline and... | reverse complement strand
ACCGTACTTTTTCAATTTCTAGGTATAGCCGCAGAGCTTGTATTTCTTGCCCGAGCGGTACACGTTTTATCGGGTCGTTATCCAGCGAATACCGTAAAAAATCACTTAAACGAGAAACCATAGCTTCGGCCGTGTCGTTCTCTTTTAACAGGACAAGCGTCGATATCGCATTCAGTGTATTAAATAGAAAGTGGGGATTTAGCTGATAGCGTAGCATTTTAATGTGCGCTTGATGCGCCATAGTGCTTGCTTTTAACGCATTTTGCTTTTCTTTTTGCAGCATTTGGAAGTTCTTAATGCCAAAGTAAACGCCACTCCAACACCCCACCATAATCAAAGAATTAATGGTATTTGTGAAATACATGTACCATTCATCGGGTCGATAACCGTGTTTGTATATTTCCCAATAGTTTATGTTTTTCACCACGGCCCACAGCAGCGCAATAAGATAACAAGCCGCAATAACGATAATAATCATGTTGAGCGGTGATTGTTTTCTTGCCCATCGATATACATACCGTAAAGGTATGGTTAATAGCCAACCTGCGTAGGCGTTCAAGAGAATAATAAAGACCCAAATAGGCCTTACATCGTGAAGAAACGAACCAATGTAATAAATGATAGCGAACCCTGCCCAGCCAGCGCTGTGCAATGTCCAAAACAATCGCTCATTACTTTCGATAACGCGCTGAAAGCGGCTCACATGAGTACCATCAAAAGAAGTGTTACCCTCATTATACGCAAGGCATTAATATCGTGGTACGAATTAGTCGTGCGTCAGATGCCTCTTATCGCAAGTACTCACCACTTAGTAACTAATATTTAAGCGTTTAAGCCAATGGACCCACCACCACGCCGGGCCGACAAGTAAAAAACGAACATCATCTAGAAAGGAAGGCTTCTTTCCCTCTATCTTGTGACCAATAAACTGCAGTATCCACATAAAAACAAAAAGGATTAAACAACATTTCCATACCGGTAGTGCCGCCATGTCTAACGCATTAATACCGCCAAAACACACAATGGTTAGTAATGTCATCGCCGCGCCGATAGGCCCAGATAGAGTGAAGTAATAATATAACAATGGTATTGCGAGAATATGTGCCCAAGTCACATTGAGGCTTGCGAGGAAATCAGGAACCGGGATAGACCACACCAACCCAAGCGTAACAAAATAGATACTTGGAACGGCAATAGCGTGGATTATAACGTTTGTTTTATTTTGATGGCTTTCACCGTATTGCATCAACAGTTTTTCAATGGTTCTCATTATCATGCCTTTTATCGTTATTGTTTTTACGTATGTGCAGACCGTTAATTGATAAGCGTGTGGTTAGACAGCAACGTATTTATTGCCTCTTCCTCCCCATCAAATTTCACACCGTAATACACGAAATTAGGTTCTAGCCGGTGATTTTTTACGATCGTTGCTATCTGCGATTCATCTTGTTCGCTGCCATAGAGTAATGTTAGCGGGCTACTATCATGCAATACTGGCCATTCTGGCTTAATCGGTAATGCTATTTTGCAACCGTCAGCGCTGATATCAACGATAATCCCGCTGGCGCCCGTGTCGCCAAACTCATCAGACTTAACCCTTACCGATATACCTGGATAAGCCCGTTTATTTGCCCTGAGGCCTTTAGACTCTATACGGCGTGGAAAACTAGTAATCAATAGACCTGATGGCTTTGTAAGTAGTTTGAGAACCTTCACCCGAAAGGCGATGACCTGTCCAGCCTCACCCTCTAGTACAAATCTGACGACAAGTTCATTGCCCACAGTAAGCAAATCGCGCACACTCATCCATTTTGCAGAGGTAGAAATCTGAAAAATCATACATTGCCCCAGCTCCATACCAACATATGTCGTTTTAATACGCCTCGGTGCCGTGGGTGTCGTAATTTGAATATCGACAACGGCGCCTGTAGGTAAAGATTTAAGACCACTAATATCGTCTTTACTAAGCGACGTGGCCTTTGATTTTTCAGTCATGATTACCATGTTATTATTATATTAATAACTTAATGTAACCAATTTTTTGCTAGCTGACAAAGTCTTCTCGCATCAATGTTACTATTTAAAATTGAACGGTTTACGCTCTTATAGGACATCCATGTCACACCTAACGTTAGACTACACATTACACATTGCAGATTGGAGAAAGCATCAATTTACGGTATCGCTTTCCATTCCTTCACACGAACAACAAACACTAACGCTTACGATGCCTAGCTGGATACCTGGGAGTTATATGGTCCGCGACTTTGCGCGTAACGTTATCACGCTAGAGGCACAACAGACTGAAAATGGTAGTACTGTACCAGTGAGTAAGACTGATAAGCAGACGTGGGAAGTCTCGACCGATGGGGCCGCCACCACTGTACATTATACGGTTTACGCCAATGATCTTTCCGTTCGTTCAGCGTTTATCAACCATGAATATGCCTTTATTAATGGGACGTGCGCCTTTTTGTCTGTTGAAGAATATGAGCATGCCGACTATCGGCTAACGATTGGCAAACCATCAATGCCATGGAAGCTTAACACTACCCTTCCGTTCAATCGGGAAAGCGACAGCGAATGGGCTTTTAGCGCGGTAAAATATGAAGAACTTATAGACCACCCCATTTATATCGGTATCGCTGACTTATATTCATTTGATGTAGACGGTGTGTCGTTCGATTTGCTGTTTTCTGGCAGTAACAATGTTGACTTGGAACGAATTGCAAACGATCTAAAACCAATATGTAAACATCATATGCGATTGTTCGGCGAGCCACAGCCCGTTGAAAAATATCTCTTTATGACGTTGTTAGCGGCCAGTGGGTTCGGTGGTCTGGAGCACAGGGCTTCTACGGCATTACTCTTTCCTCGTTTAGACTTGCCTATGGTTGGTGACGATAAGTCCTTCAAGTCAGAAAGCTATATCACCTTTTTAAGCTTATGTAGCCATGAGTTATTTCATACTTGGCATGTTAAGCGTATTAAACCCCACGTTCTGGTCAATCCAAATCTAGCAAGTGAAACTTATACAAACCAACTTTGGATATATGAAGGGTTCACAAGCTTTTATGATGACGTAACACTTGCTCGTGTTGGGCTTATTACACCACAGCAATATACCGATATTATTGCCAAAACCATGACGCGCTTGTTGCAAAATGAAGGTCGATTAAAACAGAGCGTGGCCGAAAGTAGCTTTGATGCGTGGACAAAGTTTTATAAGCAGGACGCCAGCGCTGTCAACAATATCGTAAGCTACTACGCAAAAGGCGGCATTATTGCGCTGGGGCTAGACTTGATGTTACGTAAACAATCCAATAACGCGGTAAACCTCGACGATCTCATGGTGTTGCTGTGGGAGCACTACGGAAGAGAGATAAAGGGCACACCCGATGACGTTATTCAAACGCTCTGTATGGCGCATTTTCAGATAGATGTGTCTGACTATTTGAATGACGTTGTATACGGAACCCAAGATGTATCTTTAAGCGACGATTTACCCCTCATTGGCTTATCAATGCATACACGGGCAAAAACAAATGCGGATGATAAGGGAGGAGCAACATCCTCGAGCGTAGTGAAAAAACAACTTGGAGCCACGCTTAAGCCTGTTGCACAAGGGCTCAGTGTAATCCAAGTGTTTGATGGGCTAGCCGCGATGAATGCTGGGATTTTGCTTAATGATGTGATTATCGCTGTTAATCATTATGTGGTTGATCAAAAAATGCTTCAACGGATTTTGGATACTACGCAAGACGCGACGGTTGAAGTAACGTTGATTAGGGATGGAAAGCTGATGTCCGTTCAACTAACCGTTACAGACGCAAGAGAAGATGCCAGTTTCTTTACTATCGACGATGTCAATGCCTTCGAAAAATGGTTATCACTTAACTAAGACATAATGGAAATTGGTAAATGGTAAATGGTAAATGGCCCGCATGATGTGGGCCATTTTATACTATATCAATTAGTTTGGCTGACCTTGAACGATCGTTTGCGGGTCTAACCGTTTTTTCCCTAAATTGATACGCCAGTCCAAATGCGGCCCTGTCGCTCGACCAGTAGCACCGATGGCACCAATCCGCGTACCCTGCTTGACCACGTCTCCGACGTCAACATCCATGCTATCTAAGTGCAGAAAGGTTGAAAAGACATGCATTCCGTGATCAATAATTAACGTATTTCCTGAATAATAGAGATCATCGGCTAACGTAACCGTACCGTCCGCAGGCGCAACCACTTCAGTTCCCTTAGGACCACCCACATCAACCCCATAATGGGGCCATTTTGGTACGCCATTCAGTACCCTCTGACTACCATAAACCCCAGTAATCGGCCCTTTCGCAGGCCAAATAAAACGGGTAAATACCGCATCATAATCAGTAACATGGCTTCTTGCCGCTGCAACGTTACGATTATCTTTTTTAATCCGCTCGGTACGAGATGCAGGCGGCGTAACCATTTTTTGATCTAACCCATCAATACGTTGAATATTATATTCGCGTTTCTCAAGCGTTAATTCGCGTGAAATCGTTTCACCGTTTGGTAACGTAACCTTAAGCAAATGATTAAGCGGCGCTTCTCGCTCAAACCCAATAACAAATTTACCTGAGCGATGAACCGCAACAGGTTCATTGTTCAACCATACGCTTGCGCCCTTAGGCACCTCTGCGCGTAATAGCGCTCCCTGAGTGAGCATACCATTAATTATCAATGCGTCGTTTTCGGCATTGGTTTCACTTGATGCCATTGCATTCGTCAAACAAAAGGTTGTCAGGATCGCACTTGATATAAAACGTTTTAGCTTGCGGTTTTTCTTCATATTATTCACCAATAGCGTTGACTATTGAGACACCATCGCGCCCTTGCCTACACCTTCATAAGCAATAACTTTGCAATGATTATCCGGCGTAAGTTTGCTCTGCTCTTCCAACAAATACTGGGCTAAACATTCTACCGTTGAATCTGTAGTTATCACTTCGCAATCCGATTTTGGAATGAGCAATTCAAAATAGCCCTGTGAAGCCTCGTATGCAAACATGTAATATTCTTCAGGGTTAGTCACGGCGCCTTTCATTTTGCGCTCAGAAAATGCAATTTCATCGCTTGTAGTGGCGATATAAATATCAGCCCAACGCTCTGCCCAATATCGCTGGTACTCCTCACTCACTTTGTTATCTAACAAAATATCAATGCGAGAACGATGACCATGTGCAATGCGTTGGCAGTTTCCATCGTGCTTTTTAAGGCCATGAGTATAGTGATAGTAGGGTGAATCAATCACTTCAGTACGTAGCTGCAACGTAATATTGTCAACATTTTCAGGTAAGTGAGTCGCAATCACTTCTTTGAGATACATGCTGACTGAGTCCATCGTTACTACATCGGAATAAATAAATGCATACGCCTCGGCCGGGCAATGCAACATGATGGCCCGCCCATCAATACATGAAAAACGCACTTCGACGTGTTCATTCTCATCGTTATGAATTACATCAGCGCCAGCATACTCTGCTGGAACTAGCAGTTTATGGTCTATGTATTCGTCGATGAGCTTTTTAAGGTTCTTTTTCACCTTACCGAAGTCCTGGACCATACTTTCTTCGTTTAATTCGCCGTCCAGAATTACATCGACAATCCAACTTTCTCCTACCATGCCGCGTTGCGGACACAAATAAGAGAAGTCCATTACCGTTAAATCATTTACAAATAATTGCATAACACCCTTGAATCGTGTTCGTTTTCTTTCTCAAGTATACGTTTTTTCTGCGCAGCGCGCAGCGCTTAGTCCATAGAAGATTGGCGATTAAGCTGATCTTTTAAGTTCGGTGGAATACCGCGAATCGTCAACGTATCGGTAGCGGGGTCGTAAAATACCCGGTCACCCATTAATTTTCTCTCAAAACTAAGTGATACACCACCACCTTGTCCGGTAAATTTTGCTAACTGCTTCAGTGCTGCGGGATCCGGTTGTATTTCCTTCTCTAGTGCTGATTCCATTGAATCGGTAAAAGCAGAAAAGTTCTGTGAAGCCTCGCTCGGTGGTAAACGTTTTGCCAGTTCATCAATCGACAAGCTTTCACCCGCATCTATTTGCTCTTTAAAATACGTTTTCACCTGTTCACGATGCTGGTGCTGCTCGCTGGGGTCTAGCGATTCACTGGCTAGATACGCATCTACTGATGAAATTAGTTGCTTGTTTTGCTGCTTCACATCTACAAGCTCTTCGCATCCCACAAATTCCATAAAAAAGTCGGAAACTTTTCTACCCATACGGCCTTTTATAAAGCTGACATAGCGTTGTTGTTCTGGCTGAATATCCCATTGGGTTAGATCAATTCGCACTGCAAGTTGCATTTTTGCCAAATCCAAATGCTCTCGCGCTGACAAATCTAACGAATTGGTGACTTCAACATGCGAACGCGTATTAAGTAACGCTATCATCAGATACTGTGTTGCTAGGTATTCATACTGACAGAAAATAAGAAAGCCCGTTTCTACCGTCCCCATGTCAACTAACGTTTTTACTAATCGATGTGTTGCAGACAGTGAAAACTGATGAAACGCATCTTCAACGTTATCACCATTTTCTTTTTTAATGGCAAGATACGTACGTAATTGCTGCGAAAACGCCGATACATCTTTTGATGTACTTTCATTTTCGTCTTCTGTGCTGGCACTGACTGGTGACTCGTTAACAAAGTGCCCCACCCCTTTACCAGGTTTACTGTTGAAACTATGGTTAATCTGGTGCGCTAGCAATTCGATTTCTGGCGTTACCGCCAAACAATCATCACGGGGTACCGCTTCAATTTTTTCGTCTTTATTAACGATTAAACGATGAACAACAAAATGGTGAATCAGTGCACTCATAACGTATCGGGTGTCCTGTTGATTAAAAAATGTCAGAAAAATCCAAGGAATCGAGGGATTTTGGAATGAATGATTGTACTCAACCAAACAACGATTATAATCATTTTACAGATAAAACCATTCTTTTTATAAAAGAAATCATAAAAAAGAGGCGTAACAATGCCCCAGCAAAGCCGCTATACCAATGCCGAGTTTGAAGCCTTGATGAACAAAGTTATTTTTACTTTGGAAGAAAATCAAGCAGATCGAGACCTATCAATGATGGTGTTGGGTAATGTCATTACTCATATTATTAATACACAAGTGAAGCCAGAGAGCCGCGAGGCAATAGCTGAACAATTCGCGAGTGTGCTTGTAAAAAGCGTCAAACCATAAACAGGTCGTCATTATGATTTTAGCCGAATCACCTCGCCGTCAGCGGGTAACGAAGCTTGTAAATTGGGGGCATTGGTTTGCTCTAGCAAATATTGTAATCGCGATCATAATAGCCTCTATTTTCGTGTTTTCATCTCCCTTGCCAGGCTCTGCTATTGGTACCTTTTACCTTTTTGCTAATTGGTTCGGCCATATCGGCTTCATGACGTTCTTTGGATTCGTCATATTTATTTTGCCATTGTGCTATCTCGCGACTAACCCTCGAATAATAAAGGCAGCGGCATCTATTATTGCAGCAACCGGGTTAGCGCTACTTGCATTCGATGCCCTTCTATTTAACAAAACAGGTTTTCACATTAGCCTTCATGCCGCCGATTTGTTAACCAATGAAGCTGATACTCAAATAACGATATCAAATTGGCAACAATGGGCCTTTTTGTTATTACTGTTTCTTGTTTGGTTGGGGTTTCAGCTTGTTTTAGCAAACGCTATTTGGAAACGGGTTGAGCGTTTTTCACGCCACCGTATTGGCACTAAAGTCAGTAGCTTTTTCGTCGTGTGTTTTGTCGCAAGCCACGCCATTCACGTATGGGCGGACGCAAACCTTTATCAGCCGGTTATCAAGCAAGATAATATATTTCCACTGTCTTACCCTGCAACGGCAAAAACCACAATGTCGCGTTACGGGTTGCTTGATTTGGCCGCTTATGAAGAGCGTAAGCAACTTCAATTTAACCCTGACATTCATAACATTAATTATCCTTCTGAACCCGTTTATTGCGCTATAGATTCAAGTAAAAATGTACTGGTATTAGTGCAAACGGATACCAAACCGATTAGTGATTTGGCGGGATATGCGTTTAATTCGGTGGCAAATTATTATACCACCGCAACCAGTGTTGACGGGTTGATAACATCCACTCTATTTGGTGTACCTGAAATTTACCAAGAGTCTCTTGAAAACAAACGTCCTGTCATGTTGGCACTGCCTATGGGGTCGGGTATGCCTGTCTCTATCTATACGCCTAACATTAATACCATGACATCATTAAGTGGCTATAAGAAAGACCAGCTACAAACAACAGATGGACTGCATATCGCGTTTGTAGAGGGGAATGATGTTACAAGCGCTATAGATAACGCGCTACAAGCAGGTACAGACGTTATTGTCGCGACACAGCGTGACAATGGTATGGGCAAACTTATGTCGACGTTGCCGCTTAATGCTACGATGGCGACTACTGAGGATTTGGCCCCTACCATTATGCACGCGCTAGGATGCAATGCGCCCATTACATTTTATTCGACGGGCCAAAACTTGCTCGCTCCCAAGCGAGCGTGGTTAGTAAGCACATCTGGCGAGCGCATTGTTATGTTCCATAACAACGAACGTACAGACGTACTCAGCAATGGCAGCTACGAAATAACCGACACGCGAACCGGCAAACGCAGTAACGCTCCACTGAATGTGAATTTACTTAGCCAAGCTATCATGCACCTAACACGGTTTTCGGAAAACAAGTAAAAAAAGCGCCTATATGGCGCTTTTCTTTTGCATAACAACGCTTAATCATTGCGCCTGTATAAGCGTATCTGAAAATCAACGGTAACCTTTTTTAGCGTTGAAATTATGCTATCTATTTTTCCTTCTGGAAGCTTCCAGTAATATGGCGTCATTTTAACTAAATCAGTCACTTGTTCTAGCGAATCAAACGTAAGCGAATAAGAAAAGGCGTCGTCACTTATTAATGAAAAACCAACCCTTACACCCTCACTAACATTGTGCTGTTGTGGTTGGTCATAAATGCATGCTTTTAGTTCGAATAAATGTCGAGGTGCCGGGTCGACGGTGATCAGCAGTCCACCAGGTTGAAGGATGCGCGCATACTCTTTACTTTCACCCGGTGCAAATACCTGTATCACCGCATGTTGCGAGTTATCTTGTAACGGTAGACTGAAACTACTTGCCACAACGAACTGTATGTTTTTATATGCTTTTGCTGCCAGTTCAACCGCAATTTTCGCAATGTCGCTGCCGGCACCTGTCGTATTAATATTCTTTTCGTTAAGCCCCTTAACAATATGATACAAGTAGCTACCCTCGCCACAACCGGCATCATATACACGTAACGTGTCCAAGGCTGGTACGTTATCCGCTAATAGCTCAACCATTTTTTGCTTTAACGGTAAATACCCCTGTTTACTATGGAACTCTCTGCGCGCTCGCACCATAGCCTTATCATCGCCGGGCTGCTTTGAGTTCTTAAACTGAACGGGGAATAAATTGACGTATCCCGCTTTCGCCATGTCGAATGCATGACCGTTTTCACACTGTGATGTTGGAGATATTAACGATAAGGGGTATTTGCAAAGTGGGCACTGCCACATGATGGTGAGGTCTCGCGTATACAATAAAGGCGGCAATGATATCAAACAAAGCCGCCAGTGTCTTAGTCTTGGCCTTAATGTAAAGAACGGTTATTTTTCTAAAAGCGTAAATATGCTAGAAAAGTCTTTGTTCTCGTTTCCTTTCGCTTCATGTATACGATATAAACCTTGCGCTGCCGCAGCCATCGGCGTAGGTGAACCACTTTGCGCGGCCGTTTCCATCGCTAAATTCAAGTCTTTGTTCATTAGCTTGACCATGAAGCCGCCCTCGTACCCTTTGCTTGACGGTACGTTTTCCATCACACCAGGGCACGGGTTGTATTTTTCTAGTGTCCAGTTACAGCCTGAGCTTTGGAGCATAATGTCTGACATAACCGACGGGTCGATGCCATTATTGATTGCCATTTGAAGGGCTTCAGATGTACCGGACATCAATACGGCCAGCAGCATGTTGTTACAGATTTTTGCTATTTGGCCCGCACCAGTATCCCCTGCGTGAAATAAGTTTTTACCCATGCATGAGAGTATTGGCGTAGCACGTTCAATCGCCTTGTTGCTGCCGCCCATAATGAAGGTTAACGTACCTGCTTGCGCGCCGGCGGTGCCGCCCGATACAGGTGCATCGACAAACAGTCGGTTAGACGCCATAACGTGAGCGCCCACGCGCTTAGCGGTTTCGGCATCTATCGTCGACGAATCAATAAACAACGCATCGGGCTTTGCTGCGTTAAGAATGCCATTATCACCAAGATAAAGGGTGTCTACATGCTTCGCTGCCGGTAGCATTGTGATGATAACATCTGCATTTTTCACTGCATCAACAGCATTTAGCCCCGCAGTCGCGCCACTAGCAACTACGCGCTCTACCGCCTCTTCAACAAGGTCGAATACCGTAACATTGTGTCCAGACTTTACAAGGTTAGCCGCCATCGGCCCGCCCATATTGCCTAAGCCGATAAATGCTATTGCTGTCATTTTACCGCTCCTAATTCAGCTAGAGGGTGCGAGGACTCGCCCCATGGTGAAGTGAAAAAATGCTCGATAACGCTTGCAGGCACTTCTTCGACTCGCTTATATTTCCATGCTGGAGAATGATCTTTATCAATCAAAAGTGCTCTTACGCCCTCTTGAAATTCACCACTTTCTCCGCAGCGGCACGACATGATCGCTTCCATTTTGAAACAATCAGCCAAACCCAACAACGCACCACGTTTACACTGCTCAAACACGAGGTGAGCAGTAATTGGCGAGCCACGCTTAAGCGTGGCTTGCGCTCTGTTGAGCCACTTGTCGTCTTGCATGTCAGCATTGAGGATAGTGTTAACAATATCCACAACATTATCTCCACTACACCACAGATTAATATTTTCGATGTGTTGTTCAACATTGCTTACAAGAGGATCGGCAGGCATCGTTAATGAACCAACAATACTGTCGACTACACCATGTGCATCGACATCTCGCCATTCGGCATTCATCAGTTTATCCATCAGTGACGGCTTTTCACTATTGTCGACTAGAGCGTCTACCATGCCAACATAGTGCGCGTCGGCACCGTTTATTTGTGCGCCCGTTAACCCCAAAAATAGGCCAGTATTGCCTGGAAGACGAGGAAGGAAATAGCTACCGCCAACGTCAGGGTAAAGGCCTATGCTTATCTCTGGCATGGCGAGCTTAGACGTTTGTGTTGCAATTCTATGGCTCGCACCACATAAAAGCCCCATTCCGCCACCCATGACGATTCCAGCCCCCCACACCACGATAGGTTTTGGGTAATGATGTATCGTAAAATCGAGCGTGTACTCTGTTTTAAAGAAGGTTTCTAAGAAAGCAGGTATTTCACCATCAGCGTCTTTCATTGCGTTGTACATAGAAACAATATCACCACCGGCACAAAACGCTTTGTCGCCTTCAGCATCGACGACGATACAGGCAATATCCTCTCTGTCCTGCCATGAGGTCAACGCTTCTAACATTATCAAGGCCATGTCCAGGTCTAGCGCATTTAATGCTTTTGGTTTATTTAGCGTAACTAAACCGATGTAATGACCACAAGGTGTCTTCAATTCACTGGTTTTTACTACTGCACTTTCATTATGCATGACAGCTCCTTTATGCTAATTGATGGCTACAGTACGCTACGTTCGTCAGACAGAATTCTACGCCCGATAATAACGCGCATAATTTCGTTCGTGCCTTCAAGTATTTGATGTACACGCACATCTCTGAAATGACGCTCGAGCGGATATTCTTTTATATAACCATACCCACCGTGAAGTTGTAATGCATCATTACAGACATTGAAGCCAACATCAGTTGCAAATCGTTTAGCCATAGCGCAATACGTAGTTTTGTCCGCATCGCCATTGTCTAATTTACATGCGGCCATTCGTACCATTTGACGCGCTGCAACAAGTTCGGTTGCCATATCGGCTAGTTTGAATTGTAGCGCCTGAAAACCTGCGATTGGCTTTCCAAATTGCTCGCGTTCATTCATGTAGTTACGGGCTACATTTAACGCTTGCTGGGCAGTGCCGACAGAACACGTGGCGATATTGATTCGTCCACCATCTAACCCTTCCATCGCCATTTTAAAGCCTTGGCCTTCATCACCAAGACGCCAAGACGCATCAAGTTGTACGTTGTCGAAGGTAATCATTCTCGTAGGCTGTGCGTTCCAGCCCATTTTTTCTTCTGCTTTACCGTAAATGATGCCGTCTTCGTTAGCCGGTACAGCGAAAGCGGTGACGCCAGAGGCTCCGTCTCCCCCCGTACGTGCCATCACTACCAGTACATCAGTACTGCCCGCACCAGAGATAAAGACCTTGGCGCCGTTAAGCACATACCCTTTATCATTTTTTACCGCTTTCGTTTTAAGTGATGCGGCATCAGACCCTGCACCTGGTTCGGTTAGACAGTAGGACGCCAATTTTACACCCGTCACTAAGTCATCACACCATGTAGACTTAACGGCATCAGTACCCCATTTCGCTATCATCCATGTCGCCATGTTGTGAATGGTTAACATTGCGGTGGTCGTAGTACACCCCATTGCTAATTGCTCAAAGATGATGGATGCATCGAGCCTTGAAAGGCCTAGTCCACCCGCTTCTTCCGGTGTGTAGAGCCCACAAAAACCAAGTTCACCCGCTTTTTTGATAGCGTCCACTGGGAAGTGATGCTCTCTGTCCCACTCTGCGGCATGCGGAGCCAATTCTTGCTCAGCAAATTGTCGGGCTGTTTCTTCAAATGCAAGTTGATCGTCTGATAATTCAAAATTCATGCTTTCACCTGTCTAACTGTTTCCGTCTATTCGTTTTCATTAACCGATTATGATGGTGTGACCTCGCTTTACTTCAGCCACACGCATCAACGCATCTGGTTAATCCAAAGAGATAGTTAAATTAGGGCCGCCTGGAATATCGTCTTCTAACCAACGCGAAGTAATTGTTTTCGTTTCGCTGTAGAAGCGAATGGCTTGCTTACCATATGCATGTAAGTCGCCGTAGAATGAATTTTTCCAACCGGTAAACGAGAAGAATGGCAATGGAACAGGGATCGGTACATTGATGCCTACTTGCCCTACCTCTACATTGCGCTGATATTTGCGCGCTGCGGGGCCACTATTGGTGAATATTGAGGTACCATTTCCGTATGGGTTGTTATTAACAAGCTCTAGCGCATCTTCAAGAGAGTCTACGCTTACACAAGACAATACAGGCCCAAAGATTTCTTCTTGGTAAATTGACATATCAGGCGTTACATCACTGAAGACGGTGGGTCCAACCCAATTTCCGCTCTCATACCCTTCTACCGTAAAGTCCGAACCATCAAGCAGACACGTTGCGCCTTGCTCCTTCCCTTCTTTGATATAGTTCAACACGCGAGCTTTAGCCTGCGGGCTGATAAGCGGGCCAAAACCTGCTTCTTTATCATTCCAGATGCCTGGTTTAACTTTTGCGATACGCTCAACGAGTTCAGGGATCCACTGTTCTGCTTCACCTACAAAGACCGCCACTGAAATTGCCATACAACGCTGACCGGCTGCCCCAACTGACGCGCCAACAAGGTTATTTAAGACATGTTCTTTATTCGCATCGGGCATGATTACTGAGTGATTCTTCGCACCAGCAAAACACTGCGCACGCTTCATATTAGACGTTGCAGTTCGATAAATATGTTGTCCAACCGGTACCGAGCCTACGAACGATACTGCTTTAATGCGTGGGTCGGTTAATAACGGCTCAACTTGGTCTTTACCACCATGAACCACGTTTAACACCCCGGCTGGTGCGCCAGCTTGTAAAAACAATTCAGCCAGTTTAATTGGCGTTTGTGGATCTTGCTCTGAGGGTTTGAGCACAAAAGTATTACCACATGCAATGGCAAGTGGAAACATCCAAAGCGGAATCATTGCAGGGAAGTTAAATGGGGTAATACCAGCGCACACACCAAGTGGCTGTGTATAGCTATACGTATCTATGCCGCGCGCTACATTTTCAACGGTCTCACCCATCATCATTGAAGGAACGTTCATTGCTTGCTCTACCACTTCAATGCCGCGCCATACATCACCTTTTGCGTCATCGAACGTTTTTCCGGTTTCCGACGCTAAAATAGTGGCAATCTCATCATGGTTTTCTTTTAATAACGCTTGGTAGCGCATCATAACGCGAGCACGTTCAGTTACTGGTACATCTTTCCATGTTTCAAATGCTTTTTCGGCAGACGCTATTGCCTGCTCCATTTCATCTTTTGTTGCGCAGGGCGCTTTTGCGATAACGCTGTTGTCAGCTGGGTTAGTGACATCAATAAACGTGTCTGTTTTTGATGCGACAAATTCACCGTTGATTAGTAGGGGTACGTGCTTCATAGTTATCCTCATGTGCGAAACGCATTTTCCGACACAATATCTAATTGTTACCCTTCACGTAAACGTAAAGGTCAAATGTTTTTTATTTTTATGT
>Ga0102948_1000557_pt1 | contig 14614 bp, 4 predicted proteins | sample SalPonA_A_H2O_MG_FD_78211 | JGI IMG/M metagenome (GOLD analysis project Ga0102948, IMG submission 78211) | Water microbial communities from South San Francisco under conditions of wetland restoration - Salt Pond MetaG R2A_A_H2O_MG | ecosystem: Environmental > Aquatic > Non-marine Saline and... | reverse complement strand
ATGATGGCGTTGCTGGTTTTGCTGGATTATTCTATAATACAACTAAATGCCGCCGCGATGTTGGCTACATGGTTGATGCAGTATCATTTGATATTAGACACGCGTCAAACATTGCAATTAGAGATGTTGCCAATCTTTACTTTGAAAATGGAAATTCAGTACTTCCTGAAGATCAAAGACAAGCAACTAACCTAGCATTTAGACACTTGGCTGATGTTGCTTATAAAGTTCTACTAAAACAAACTGTAACTCCTACTGCTGGTAATACCGAAACACAATCAGTTAACTTTGGTAACGTAGTTGGTGGAACAGCACAAGAAGTATCAGACTTGTTTAATATCGTATCTTCAGTAATTGAAGGCGGTTCACTCATCGTTATGCCACCGGCGCAAGATGTTAATCCTGAAGCATACAGTGCACCAATTGATTACGATAATGAAGCTGCGGTTCCACTTATTGAAGCAGTTAAACCTGATCTACAATCTGGTGTTAACAAATACTTGCAAGAAACGTTTAATTATCTCGAGTACAACTCAGCTAAATGTCGTCGCGATGTTGGTTACATGGTTGATGCTATATCTCACGATATTCAATACGGTGGTAATTCTGCAATGTGGAATGCTGCTCAAATTTACTTCGTGAATTCAACTAACTTGTTACCTATCGAGCAGCGTGAACCTACTAAGAAAGCTTTCACTCATATGGGCAAAGTTATCGAGCACGTTATCAGACATGAAGCTGTTGATAGAAGATTTGGTCAAGAATTTAATGTTACTGACGCTTCTTACGATCCAGAAAGTGGACAATTCACAGTTGATCTAGAAAATAATACTCTTAAAGATGGCGACTACTTTATGATAGCGCCAGAGAGTATTACATTCGAATGTAATGGTATTCAGTTATCTCACCCAAGAGCAACTGACCCATTCTTTAACAAACCAATTAGAGTTATAACAACATTTGGTGATACTGTTGTTGCAGAAGTTGGAAGCACTGGATTATATGGATACAGAGGTACACATACATTCGTAAGTGCAACCAAAGGCGCAATAACAAAAGTTGTTGGCAATACTCAAGTACAATTCATGGATGGATTGGTTGCAAGAAGAGAAATTGCTAAAGAAGCAAAAGATCTTGCAATGATGGTTGCTCATATCGCTTACGATAACAACCCAACTAATCTACCTGCTAGAATTGAGCCTTACGTTAATTGGATGGATCCAATGCTCAGAACTGAGAAAGACAAAGTTGATAATGCTCTAGAATCTCTAGTAGAAAGCATGATTAACTTTATCTCAACTGAGTACAAAGGTATCAGCTATCCTAAAGAGAAATGTCGCAGAGATATTGGTATCATCATCGATGCTCTATCACATGACGTACAATATGAAACTAACTACGCAACAAGACTTGCCGCTAACATGTACTTTGACAATGCAGTAAGTGTTCTACCATTTGATCAGAGAACACAAACTGCTGACTTCTATAAAGAAATGGCAGAGTTGGTATCTAACATTGTAGCAGAGCAAGTTGTAGGACAAGATACTTCTAATGATCCAGCTTCTGGAACTGAAATGGAAGAAGTTATGGAACTTGTTCGTATCATTGAAGAAGCAATTAGAAGAGATAGTCTAGATGCTCTACCTGAATTGGTAGAACCTAATACTTCTTGGGTTAACGCTGACGAAATTGCAGCCGCTGAACTTATTGATAACAACCTTGATGATCTTGCAGATGATGTTACTAAATTCATCGCAGATAATTACACAATTATCGATTACAGCAAAGCTAAATGTCGTCGCGATGCAGGTTACATCATTGACGCTATGTCTTGGGACTTGAACTATGGCGGTAACATTGCTTCAAGATGGAACGCAGACTTCTACTTCTGGAATAACCAATTACGCATTCCAGAAAATACAAGAGAAGCAACTGCCCAATCTTACCGCCAATTAGGTCGTATCGTAAGTAAAGTAGCAGTTGGACAATACCCAGGACAAACATTACGACCAGAAATGGGTAGTGATGAACAAGAACAACAAGCTTATGATTTAGGCTTAGTATTCTATAACGCGCTATACTACAATACACCTAGAGCACTAGGTCCAACAATTCAACCAGACTTTGCTTGGGAAGAAGATAAGACATTTAACTTTGCTAAGATGATTCTTTCTGACAACAGAACGAAACTACAACGCGAAGTTCAAAGATTTATTACTTCTGAATACAAGTTTATTGATCTACCTAAGACATACCGCGATGCTGAAAACTTGTTGAAACTTGTCTCTAACGACGTTAAATACTACAATCCAGCATTTAATAGATCTGGTGGAGATACAGCTACAAGATCTGCGGTTGGTGCGCTATTTAATATTGATGCACAGCATGTATTCCCAGTATTTAATCCGCCTGCATCGTTTGCAGATTGGAGAAAATTACGCTTTAAAGGAACTACAGTAAGCTTAATATCACTAAATAATGTTGAAAAACCCAAACGCTGGGACGCGTACATTATTCCAAATGATAATAACGGTAATCGTTATGATGGTGAAATTTATCATTTTAATGGTAATTCATGGGTATTAGTTGGCAATAATAACACTGATCTTTTAGATGCGTTCGTCGGTGCTTGGACACAAATGAAAACCTATATAAATAACAATATCGCAACGAACGCGGATCAACGAACAATGATTACCGAACTTATGGATAATGTATTAATTGACAGTGTGATAAGACCAAACTTCTTGGTATTCGGCTCATTGGTTGAATCGATTGCTCACCAGTTCAACGGTGCTTCGGCAGGTGTTAACAGAAACGCTCTACCATTGAACTTCAGAAACGTTGGTGCTGCAATTGGTGCAAACGCTTCGGTACTATCAGAAGATGGTGGTCGAATCAGATGGTCCGGTTCGGATGAATTGAATAACCAGTACTTCGCAAGAGGTCTAAGAATTAACGGTAGAACGGGTCGAATCGAAGGTCGTCCATTTACTTCATCCGTGAGAAAACTTGCAAGAAGAGCATCTAACTCAAGGGCATCACTATAATGGCAATTACAACAGTTCAAACATCACAAGCACCTGACGCGAAACCGGTCGTCAGGTCATTTACTCTAGAGACCAACTGGAAAACAATGATTGAAGTGCCGAATTACGAAGTACCAGAACTCGTATTCGGCGGTTCTACAGTCGTTGAACCTGGTGTTGGAGAGGTTATTTCGCCTCTTATTCTTTGCAACTTTACTGCCAATACGGTAGCGGTTGATGTAAGAGCAACAAGATACGAAGGTGGAACTAATATACCATATTGGATTTGTAGAAGCTTGCAAATTCCAGCATTTGATACTATTCCACTTCCTTTGAACGGTCAGTTCTTTAAAACTGGCGATACGTTGGATCTTAAGGCAGATACAAATGACGCCGTGGATGCAACGTTATCATTCACACTCGGTCAGTCTGAAGAGGATGATGTATAATGGCATTTAATTCATTTGGTGGCAGTAGAATAATTGGTCAAGGTAGACAGCTACCTGTACCAATTCAACTAGATCCAGTTCCGTTTAAAGGCGCCTTAGTATATGGTGAAGATGGTCTAGTTTATATTTCAAACGGTAATAACTGGGTTAATGTTGGCCCTGGTGCTCAAGGTGTTACCGGTTTCCAAGGTTTTACCGGTGCGCAAGGCCTGCAAGGTGAGTATGGGCCTGGATTTACAGTTATTGGTTCTGTGCCTGATGTCGATGCCGGTGGCGATCCACAAGCTACTCTTAACGCGGCATTCCCTACTCCATCCATTGGTGATGCGGTTATTGATGAAGCTGATGATGAACTCTGGGTTTACGATGGTGCTACTTGGTTAAATATTGGATCATTCCGTGGTGTACAAGGTTTCCGTGGTTTTGACGGATTCCAGGGTGTACAAGGTTTTAGAGGTGATGAAGGTATTCAAGGCCCTCGCGGTTACCGTGGTCTACAAGGTTTCCAAGGACATCAAGGTACACAGGGTACTCAAGGTATTCAAGGTAACCAAGGTACACAGGGCATCCAAGGTATTCAAGGTGTTCAAGGAGTCCAGGGTGTACAGGGAGTCCAGGGCGTACAAGGTGTTCAGGGTGTACAAGGTACCCAAGGTGTTCAGGGCGTCCAAGGTATTCAAGGATTTCAAGGTTTCCAAGGTTGGACTGGCTCAGATTCAAGTTTCTCGTTTAACTTTACTTTGTTGGCGTCTAATGCCCAAGCAGATACAGCTAATGGACAAATGGTCTTTGATGCTCCTGCAGCATTGGGAGATAACTTTACAACAGTAACAAAAATTTGGATAGATGATAATGATCAAGGCGGAATAGATATGAGCGGCTTTTATGCTGCCATTGACGCGTCTTCTTCTAATAATAAAGGCTACGTTAAAATTACCAGAAGAAATAATCCTGGTGTGTACGCTGTTTTCTCTATCCAAGATGTAGATCAAAGTCCTACCGCTCCTACCGGAACATATACACAATTAGATGTTACATATGTTTCGGGTAATGCGATTAAATCAGAATTTGTTGGCGAAGATCTAGTCGTTGCTCCTATTTTCTCTGGTGATCGTGGCTTCCAAGGCATTCAAGGTGTTCAAGGAGTCCAAGGCGTTCAGGGTGTACAAGGAATTCATGGATTCCAAGGTGTGCAAGGCGTTCAGGGTATACAAGGAATTCAAGGATTCCAAGGTGTACAAGGATTTAATGGATTTTCCGGTGGCTTGACATTTAACTGGTTTTTCAATAATGATACAACCGAAGGTTTTCCTGGATTAAACGCATGGTTGCTTAATAACGCTGATGTTACAGTAGCAGACAAACTCTACATCGATGATCTTACCGAAACTGGTCGCCGCGTAGATGGATTATTTGATCATCTTGATCTAACCGCTGCTGATGTTAAAGGCCAAATTTTCATTAGAACTCCAAAGAATACCGCCAGCGATGATTACGAATTTATTATCTATAACTTCAGTAATTGGACTTGGAATAGCGACGTAACAAAAGATTGGGGTTACTTTGATATTGAATGGGTTGCAAGTAGTACATTAGGTGGTTCAGACGCATCACCTGGTAAAAGCTGGCAAACTGGCGCTGCTGCAACTTATGGACTTACCACTGTAATTAACTTTATCCCAGCTGGTGAAAAAGGATTGCAAGGTGTTCAAGGCGTTCAAGGTATCCAAGGACTTCAGGGTGTTCAAGGTATTCAGGGACTTCAAGGACTTCAGGGTATTCAAGGCATTCAAGGTGTCCAAGGTGTACAAGGTTTTGAAGGCGATGCTGGTCCACAGGGTGCACAAGGCATCCAAGGAATTCAAGGCCTGCAAGGAATTCAAGGCCTACAAGGTACTATGGGTAACTATGGTGGCCTAACATACGAGTGGAACTTTAATAATAACACCACAGCCTCAACTGATCCTGGCGCAAATATCTGGAAACTTAATAATACAGATGTTACCGCGGCAACTATCTTAACAATTGATGACGTCCCATTAAATAACTATTCAAATGATGTTGATGAAATATTTGATTGGTTAGATACAATTCCTAGTGGTGGCGGATCTAAAGGTCTACTAGTAATTGAGAGTTATGACGATTCAAATGGGCCTGGCGGTCATCACCAAGTAGTATACGAATTTAGTAACTTTACTTGGGATGGGACTGGCAAAACATATGGTTGGTTTGATGTCGCATATGTAGGACAGTATGGACTACCAAATTCAGATTGGCAACAAGATGTTATAGACGCAGGTCATGGCGCAAAAACTATTATTAGTTTTGTTCCTCGTGGTGAGGCTGGTTTCCAAGGTACTCAGGGTGTTCAAGGTATTCAGGGACTTCAAGGTGAAGCAATTCAGGGTGTTCAAGGCCTACAAGGTATTCAAGGCATCCAAGGCTTGCAAGGTATTCAAGGTATCTCCGGTACATTTGGTGGATCATCCTTTGAATATGATTATCAGCCTTCAATTTCGCCAACTGGTCCTGCCGCTGGTATTTTTAAATTCAATAGCTTAGATATTACACTTGCTACGACGTTAAGAATTTCCGAAACAGATACATATGGTTCTGATTTAGAAAACTTCTATGCGTCACTAGATGACAACTCAAGCAACATTAAAGCATATATTAAACTAACATCTATCGCAGATCCATCACAATTCGCAATTTATGCGATGTATGCTCTAGTAGATGCTGGTTCTTACGTTAATATGACAGTAGGATTCTTGTCTAAATCACCAGGCATGGACTCTACTTACTTAACATCGAATACAGACACAATTCTTAGCTTTACAGCATCCGGTGATACTGGTGCTCAAGGTCTACAGGGTATTCAGGGAATTCAAGGTGTTCAAGGTATTCAAGGTGTTCAAGGTTGGACTGGTGCTGGTACACAAGGTGTTCAAGGTTGGACCGGTATCCAAGGTGATGTTGGTTTCCAAGGTTATCCTGGCCCAATTGGCCCACAAGGTATTCAAGGTATCATGGGGCCTGCAGGACAAGGTGTACAAGGTGCTACTGGTGGATTTGGTGGCGTAACATTTGATTATACTTACAGCGTTAATACTGTTGATTCTGATCCAGGCGTCGGTGTACTCAAATTTAACGCTGTTCCAGCTTCTGCATCCTTATTGCTTATCGACGATAGAGATGATAACTTCGTAGATATCCAGCCATTCTTAAGAACAATTGATGATTCTACAAGTCCTATTAAAGGTCACGTTAAAGTATCAGAAAAATTTGCACCTCAAAACTTCGTAATGCATACCATCAGTGTATTGGTAGATCCAGAACCTAATGGTTATATCGGTATCCTAGTTTCATTCGTAAGTGGATCTGTATCAAACTTTACCGATGGTGCAGATATTATTGTTACATTTGCTAGAACTGGCGATGTAGGTCCTGTGGGTCCACAAGGTATCCAAGGCTTTATTGGTATCCAAGGTTTTGAAGGCGATGGCGGGGCCCAAGGCGTCCAAGGCTTCCAAGGAATGCAGGGCGTCCAAGGTGTTCAAGGTATTCAAGGTAGAGCCGGTTTTGTCGGCGGTGATGGTACACAAGGTGCTCAAGGCCCGCAAGGCCCACAAGGTACACAGGGTATTGCAGGATCTGACGGATCAGAAGGCGCTCAAGGTGCTATAGGCTTCCAAGGCACACAAGGTACTCAAGGTTGGACTGGTGCACAGGGTACCGATGGTTTCCAAGGTATCGCGGGTATTGGCGCAACTGGTATACAAGGTATACAAGGTATACAAGGTACTGTTCAACCTGGCCCGCAAGGTGTACAAGGTATTCAAGGTAATCCAGGTACTGGTTTCCAAGGCTTCCAAGGTATACAAGGTGTTCAAGGTCTAGTTGGTGGTCCTGGCCCCGCTGGTGCCCAGGGTACTTCTGGATCTGGTCCACAAGGTATCCAAGGTACACAAGGTTTTACTGGTGGAGATGGTCCTCAAGGTATCTCTGGTGACGGCGGTCTTCAAGGTGTCCAAGGTTACGATGGTGCACAGGGTGCTGCCGGTATCGGTGATGAAGGTCTTCAAGGTGTTCAAGGATATACTGGTGCTCAAGGTACTGAAGGTGGTCCTGGTGAAGGTGGTATCCAAGGTCTACAGGGTACCGATGGTTTCCAAGGTATTCAAGGTATTGATGGCGGTGAAGGTAACCCTGGACCACAAGGTGTACAAGGTACTCAAGGTTTCCTAGGATTCCAAGGCCCAGTAGGTGCCGGAGCACAAGGTGTACAAGGCCCACAAGGTACTCAAGGTTATGTAGGCTTCCAAGGTTGGACCGGTGCTGGTAACCAAGGTATCCAGGGTGTTCAGGGTTATGAAGGTATCCAAGGTTACATTGGTTTCCAAGGTACGCAAGGTGTTCAGGGTCCTGGTAATGATACTGGTGTAGATAATATTCAAAATATCCACGAAACATCGTTCCAGTCAGATCCTATGATGATGCCGCTTGTTCGCGCAGGCGCAACATTTAGCCAAGTATATACTACAAATGGTCCAAACCCAGGTGGTGAATCTAACTTCTTCTATACTTCTGATGTTGATGAATTGACAGTAGAAAATATCCAAGTAGAAGGTAATGTTAATATTGTCGGTACATTGACCGCATCTCAAATCTCGGGTAACTCTGGCTCAATGCACTTCCCATCTGATACGCCTATTACTATGGGTGGTTTAGAATCTAGCCCTTACGCTGAGTTGGAATTTGAAACTACAACAGCAAGTGTCATACTTGGAACTAGTGCAACAACAGTAAACAATGTAATATTCAGAGATGACTCTCCGGTTGATGTATTTACATTTGACATGCAAAATGGTCACTTTACTGCAACTGGTGATGTATCTTCAAATTCAGATGAAAGACTGAAAGAGAATATTGAAACAATTCAAAACGCTCTTGATAAAGTCATAGAAATGAGAGGTGTTTACTTCGACATGAAGGCTAATCCTGGTGTAAGAAAAGTTGGTCTAATTGCGCAGGAAGTTGAAGCTGTTCTACCTGAAGTAGTTAAAATTGCAGATGATGAACAGAAAACTAAGAGTGTATCTTATGCTAACATGGTAGGTCTTCTTATTGAAGCTATTAAAGATCTTAAATCTGAAGTTGATGAACTCAAAGATCAATAATCTTCTCTGAGTTAATTGGCACATTACATAAGGGGAGCGCACAATGCTCCCTTTTTTAATAGTTCTTCTATTATAAATATAAAGAAAAATATAAGAGATTTAACATGAGTTCTCAATTAAACATCTACATCGATCAAGGCACAGATTTCAGATTAACCGTTGAATTATTTGACGAGGATGATTTGGACTTGCCTATTAGTAACTATAGTTTTTATGGGGATTTAAAGAAGCTTTATTCTACTAAAAGAACGGCTGAGTTTGAATTTGAAAAATCTGAAAATGATATTACTCTTGTGTTAGATGCTGATACTACTCGACAGCTCACACCTGGAAAATACCAATATGATGTAATAATGAAAAAGCCAACTGGAGAATTATCAAAGATTGTTGATGGGCTTGCATTTGTTATCTCAACCATTACGGAGGTATAAGGGTGGCCGTTAAAGTTAAAGTTGGTCAGAATAAGAATGTTCGCTTAGTAGCAACAAGTGAAAAAAGACCGGTTATTGTACCGGATTCTATTGCACTTGGTGTAGATACTGTAGGCGAATATGTCCGTAAGCTTGATGCAGGCCAAGGTATCGTTGTTACTCCTGAAACAGACACAGAATCTGCAAATCTTGTAATTTCTCACGCAAATACTACTACAGAAGTAAGTAGTAATAACGGTGTATTAGAATTTGTTCATAATACATCTATAGATCAGTTCGGTCACGTTACCGCATTAACGAATACAGCTTTAGATCCTTCGCAATTTTCATCGTCTAACAATACAATCTCTTTAAATGATATAACTTTTGGTAACACATCTATAACCATTGGTGAATCAACAAATAGCATTAAAGGTTTAGATAGTTTAGAAGTTGGTGACTTTACTTTATCAGCAAACGCATTAGTTTCAACCGCCAACGTAGTTTCATTTGTTGCTACGCAACCTCTAGCAACTTTTGATTTTGGAACAAGAAGATTAGTAAATGTTGACAACCCTATAGATGATAAGGACGTTGTTAACAAAAGATATTTAGAATTTGAAATTGATCGCGTTGAAACAACGATTAAAGTTTTTGATGATCCAATTCTAGAAACAGACGCAACAAACAAAAGATACGTCGATAATCTTGTTCAAGGTCTACGAGTTAGACCTTCGGCCTTAGCTGCAACAACAGAAGATCTAAACGGTACATTTGCTAATGGTAATACATCATTTGCATCTACAATTACGCTAGATCCAGTAGAATTTTTATATGTTGATGATGTTACTTCATGGGAACTTGGCGATAATCTATTAGTAAAAGACCAAAATAATCCATTAGAAAATGGTTCGTATGAACTTATTCAGGAAGGTAGTGCAAACACAGCTTGGGTATTCCAAAGAACTTCATGGTCAGATAAAAGTGATGAGGTTCCAGGTTCGTATGAATTTGTAACAGATGGTACAGTTAACGGCGGTACTGGTTGGGTTGCAACTGTAGCCGATGCATCAACATTTAATCTTAACACAGATGGTATTATTTGGACTCAATTCCAAGGTGAAGGTACTTATACAGCTGGTACAGGATTATCTCTTAATGGTACACAGTTTAATGTAAATGAAAGTCAGATACTTTCTACGATCAATCCCGCAAATGATATTTTAACAATCGCTGGAGACGGTGCATTAACATTACCCAAGGGTGATTCTGCAACTAGACCTACTGCCGTTGCTGGTATGGTTCGCTTTAATTCTGAAGATGGGCAATTTGAAGGTTATGATGGTGTAGCATGGTCTGGTCTTGGCGGTGTAATTGATTTAGATCAAGATACAAAAATAGCAGCAGAAAATAATCCTGGCGATGATAACGACGAATTAAAATTCTACACAGGTGGAACATTAGCAGCTACATTTAGTGCTAATACTGCTTCATTTACTGGTGATGTTGACGTAGCCGGTAATGTAACTATCGGCGGTAATATTACGATCGGTGATCAGACAACAGATACCGTAGAAGTAGTTGCAGATTTTACAAGTAATTTAATACCAGACGCAGATAAAACTTATAATCTTGGTTCTGAACTTAAAAACTGGAATGTGTTAAATGTAGATACAATTCGTAGTTCAAATGAAATTGTAACCGTTAACACAACTGGTGCAATTATTGTACCTACTGCAAATACTGCATCTAGACCAACACCTCAAGCAGGTATGTTTAGATTTAATACTGATGAAAATAGATTTGAAGGTTATGACGGTACACAATGGTCAGGTCTTGCCGGTTCAGTAATTGACCTAGATAGAAATACTTACATCATTGCAGAAACATCTGCTGGTGCAAATAATAATGAATTGGATTTTTGGACTGATGGCACTCAAAGAATGCAAATTGGTTCAACTGGTAATCTAAAATTTGGTAGTAACTTAGACGATATTGTTTTTGATTTTGCCACCGGCAACTTAGTTGTTAATAGTAAAGTTACTTCAGATGCAGATCTTGTATTAGACCCTGTTGGATCTATTGATGTATCTAATAACATTATAACAGGGTTAGCAACTCCTGTCAACCCTTCTGATGCAGTTAATTTGGGTTATCTTGAAGGAGAATTTTCTTCAGATCTAACTGTTATTGACGGCGCAAATGTTTATTCTTCTGATATTAATCTTCTAAATAGTCCAAGACTTGAGCTCGGAACAGGCTTAGAATTAGAAGCAATTAGTTCTGCAAATAATCAGTTTAAAATTGGTCTAGATAAGCCAATGACTGGCTCTGAAGGCCAATATGGTAATGACGGATTTATCCCTAGAATTCGTGTCACAGAAGACGGTCGTATTGATTTTGCCACAGAAATTCCAGTAGAACTTCAAGCTAACGCGATTCCTGACTTTACAGAGACAACTCGTGATATTATCGCGTTGATGTTTACAGATTCAACCGATCACCAAGGTGTAGTCGTTGTAAACGATGACGCAAACGATACTATTAATATTATTGCGGAAAACTTCGATATTACACTAGTTGGTGATTTGACTGGCACGGCAACTGTCAATAGACTTTCTGATACTACAATTACAACATCTATTACAACAGAGTTTGTTGGGCAGTTAACACCACTCGGCGCAAACTCTGGCATTTTAATTACTGAAACTTATGTAGCAAATACTGCTCAGAAAATTGACACAATATCTATTGACCATGACTACATGGCAACTAGATACCAAACAACTGGTGGCGATTATACTGCTAATAGATTTGTAGATGCAGATAATACTAATTTTTATGTTGATCCACACGGTACTTCTAGAATTAACCAAATGGAAGTTGGTTTTGGTTCAACATTCTCGCAACTTAAAATGCGTGATGGACCTGGAAGCTTCTCGTACTTTTATGCCGGTGGCGGTAAGATTGGTTTCCTTGATAACACGTTTAACTATGCTGCTTATTCCGAAAGATCTACGGGCAACTTCGTTGTAGATAATGGTGATGTAAGAGCAGAGCGTTTTGTAGATTCAAAAGCCCAAACATATTTCTTACATCCAGGCGGTACTGATTCTTACATTAAACGTTTAACAACAGAAAATTCTGTTATTGCTGACCAAATTACTATTGGCGGTGACGTTGGTTCAAGAACAATTAAGACGACTGATGGTGCATTGACAATTGATGCATCAGGCGGTATTGTATTAGATGGTAATGGTAATAGCTTAGACGTCAACAACGTTAAAATTGTTAATCTTGTTAATCCTACAAATGATCAAGACGCCGCCACAAAATCATACGTAGATGCTGTAGCACAAGGTCTTAGAGTAATTCCTGCTGCATTAGCTGCTACAACTTCTGATCTTGGTGCTACGTTTGACAGTGATTCGTTAACAATACCTGCCGCTGCAACTTTAAGTATAGATGGTGTAATATCTTGGAATTTAGGTGATAGATTACTAGTAAAAGATCAGATTGCAGAAAGAGAAAATGGTTCTTATGAACTTACTCAAGTAGGTAATGAAACAACTGATTGGATCTTTACTCGTGGTGAATATTTCAACGAAACATCAGAAATTCCTGGTGCGTTCCAATTCGTTGTAGATGGTACTAACAATGCTGGTACGGGTTGGGTTGCAACCGTTGCTGATGCAGAAACATTTACACTTAGTACAGATACTATTACTTGGTATCAATTCTCAGGTGCTGGTACATATAGTGCTGGAGAATCATTAACATTAGATGGAACAGAATTTTCTATCGCAGATGGGGATATCCCTAATGTTAAGCTAGCTAATCCACAGATAAATATTGCTGGAGAAGCCGGTGCAAATACTGTTATTGCTTTAGGCGAAACATTAACTATTACTGGTACTAATGGTGTAGATACAACCATTTCAAACGGTGAAGTAGCAATTGCAGTTAACGTATTAGATGGTGGAACATTTTAAGTAGCTATTATTAGCTTTAAACCTATATAGGTATTATAACAAAGGGACATACATATGTCAACTACTATTAAGCTCCGTAGGAGTTCTGTACCCGGTCGCGTGCCTACAACTTCACAGTTGGAACTTGGCGAAATTGCGATTAACACAGCCGACGGTAAACTGTATTTTAAAAAATATGATCCGGTTGCAAATACCGAGGCTATTATCGATGTATCGGCTGACCTTGATGCATCTGCTGTTCTTGACTTACTTAAAACAGTTGATGGCACAGGATCAGAATTAGATGCTGATTTACTAGACGGTCAACAAGGTTCATATTATTTAGATTGGAATAACTTTACAAATACAGTTACTGGTGTGACTGCCGGATCATACGGCTCAGCATCAGAAGTTCCAGTTTTAGTAGTTGACGAAGATGGACGTATTACATCAGCTAGCACAGTAACTGTTGCTGGTGTTTCTAATACCTATTGGACAACCGCAAATAATACTTATTCAATTGAAACTGCAGATGGCGGTAAATTTGATTCTGTCATAGACCAGTTTTCTAATATTACAACAGCTGATATTACTGCAAATGATATTAATGCAAACAATATCGTTTCAGAAACTGTTACTACTGAAACATTTCAAGCAAATAACGGCTCGTTCGACACCAGTCTTTTAGTTCGTGGTTCTCTTACGGTTTTAGGATCAAGTGACACTGGCCAAAATAATGATAACACTGGTGATATTACTGCAAACAATGCTATATTTTCTGGTGATATTACTGTAGGCGGGTTAGTAGATGGTCGCGATATTGCAGCTGATGGCGCCAAATTAGATACCCTTGAAGACGGTTTAGATCTTACATTAACCGGCAAAGTTACTGGTCAAGCATTTGCAAATACAGGAGTAATGACTCTTGTAACAGAACTTGCGAACACAGGTGTAACTGCTGGCTCATACGGTTCATCTACTGCTATTCCAGTATTTACTGTTGATGAAGATGGTAGATTAACAACGGCAACTACTACTCCAGTTGCTGGTGTGGATAATTTCTCATACACTGCTGCAAATAATACGATTACTTTAGAAACTGGCGATGGATCAGTTTTTAATATCCAAACAGAAACAGAAGTAACTCTTACGGGGAAAGTAACAGGGACGGCAACTGCCACGGATGGCAACATTTCAATAGCTACTGAGTTAGCTAATACAGGTGTTTCAGCGGGCACGTATGGGTCTCCTACAGCAATTCCAGTACTAACCATAGACGAAGATGGTCGTGTTACGGTAGCAAGTACAGCTTCTGTGGCTGGTGTTGATGATTTCTTTTGGACAACAGCAAATAACACTTTAACGCTGCAAACTGGCGATGGCACCAATTATCTTGTTCCTATTCAAGATTTTAACAATATTAGTGCTAATAATATATCTGTTGCAGGATTGGTAGATGGCCGCGATATTGCTGCTGATGGTCTTAAATTAGACGGTATTGAACCAGGTGCTACTGCAGATCAAACAGGCGCTGAAATTCTAGCATTATTATTGCCAGTAGACGGTGCCGGATCT
>Ga0102948_1000556_pt1 | contig 14627 bp, 16 predicted proteins | sample SalPonA_A_H2O_MG_FD_78211 | JGI IMG/M metagenome (GOLD analysis project Ga0102948, IMG submission 78211) | Water microbial communities from South San Francisco under conditions of wetland restoration - Salt Pond MetaG R2A_A_H2O_MG | ecosystem: Environmental > Aquatic > Non-marine Saline and... | reverse complement strand
TATCTTCTGCGATGGCTTTCATAAACGATCTTAATTCTTGCTTATCAAGAACTTGATTTTGTACAGGAACTTCGATGGTTCCATAGTCGTATGAAACTCCTTCTAAACTGAATTTCTTAAGAGATACTTTTGCTCTGAGTCCTTTGTTTAGAATTTTATTTAGAGCTTTAGGGGTGTAGTAATTGTGCCATTCAAATAAATAGGCATAGTTTCCTTCTCCGATAAGCGCTCCCTGAATCGGTTCTAATTTTTCTACTTTCTTCGCAGATGATGGAATGCTGTTAATCGTGTTGTAATCTAAATCAAAGGCCAGTGGAAAGGTCCAAGAGGAAATATCGTAAAACAAGCTATCTTGAAATTTGGTTTGTTTGTTAAACATCGCATCGATAAGTTTCTTGTTTTTTTGATTTAAAGGAACCACATAGGAATTATCCTCATTGTATTTTTTGCCTGATACCGATAATGGTTCATTTAATTTGTAAAAAGCGATTTTATGACGTTCTAAGATTTCTGCTAAATGCCATGCTCTTGCAGGGTCTTTTGGATTTCCAAAAACATAAGCCTTGGACTTCTCTCTTGCAGCTTCAGCTCTTCTATTAGTGTAAAAATCTCTTTGATAAGCCAAGAGTTTTTCTCTCATATTGACTGCAGCTTCCAATGTAGATAATGCAGCTGTAAATTGATTTCTAATGGTAAATGGAAAGGTAAGTACTCCATTGTCACTTTCTTGTGCGTGCCCCCTAGAACTTCCCTGTTCAAATAGGATTCCGATGGAACCATTGATGTCTGGGAAGGTCGATCCTTTACCGTAGTAAAAGTCGTCGTAATTTTCTTCAGAGTAGTAAAAAGATCCAAGTTTATCAAAAGCTTTGGCGTGATAGGCTCCTATTTCAGCTGTTAAACGCTGATTTTCTTTTGGAGTCAAAGGGTTGACGCGTGTAGGTTCACCAGGTTGAAAAAAGAATGAAGAATTGGTCCCCATTTCGTGATGATCCGTCAAGATGTTTGGAAGCCATTTGTGGAAACTAATGATTCGAGCTCTACTCTCTGGAAGCTGAGCTGGCAACCAGTCTCTGTTGAGGTCAAACCAATAGTGATTGGTTCTACCTCCAGGCCATGCTTCTCTGTATTCACGATCGTTTGGATCAGGGTTGATCTGAGAATTCTTATGCATATTAGCCCAAGTAGAAAATCGTTGAAGTCCATCAGGATTAAAAGAAGGGTCCATTAAGATGACCGTATTTTCGAGTGCATTTTCAATATAAGGTCCTTGAGCAGCAGCTAAATAATAGATATACGCTAAACCAGCATTGGCTCCTGAAGGTTCATTTCCGTGAATTGAGAAGCCTTGGTAGATTACAAGTGGTTGATTTTTGATGTCAACACTTGTCCCTTCAGTATTTGCTAAATGAGCTTCTTGAATAGCTTCGATGTTTTCGTGATTCTTTTTAGAAGTAACAGTCAATAAAAGAATAGGTCTTCCTTCAAAAGTTGTTCCTCTGTTTTCAATACTTACACGTTCAGAAACCTCAGCGATGGTCTGCATATAGTGAACTAATTTGTCGTGAGTTATATGCCACTCTCCAACCTCATGTCCAAAGACTTGTTTTGGTGTTGGAATCGATTGATCGTAAGTGATGTCTTGTGGTAAATAGTATTTTAAATCGAGTGATTCTTGTGCAAATGTGAGCGTGCTAAATAAGCATCCCACAAATAAGAGGGTTAATTTTTTCATGATCAATAGTATAGTTTGTTATAAAAATAAAGAAAGGCCTCTAAAAAGAGGCCTTTACAATCAATTATTTTTTTAAAATCTTCTAGATATCGTCAAAATCAACATCGGTAAAACTAGAAGTATCTGTGTGCTTTCAGTAACTACCTCTGAAAATTCACTTTCTTGTTCATCGGATTCTTTTTTGAAATCTTTTTGATGACGCTCAGAAATTACTTCCTCGCCCTTACGATCTACAATATAATCCATCATTTCCGCAGTCAATTCTTTAAATGAATCGAAGTCTTCTTTGTAAAGATATATCTTGTGTTTCTTATAGTGAAACGATCCATCTTCATGGGTAAATTTTTTGCTCTCAGTGATTGTTAAATAATAATCCCCAGCTTTTGTTTCTCTCACATCGAAGAAGTATGTTCTTCTTCCTGCTCTCAATACTTTAGAGTATATTTCTTCTTGTTCCATTTTCCTAATCTTGTTTAGATAACAGTTATAGGTTCAAATTTGTAAAAAAAAAGGGATACGAACAACAGAATTTTAATTTTCTTTTGAGCTTGATTGAGCTTCGTAAAGGGATTTGTAATAGCCTTCTTTTGCAAGTAGTTCATTGTGAGTTCCTTGTTGTTCTATTTTACCTTCAGACAACACGATAATTTTATCTGCATTCAGTGCAGATGACACTCTGTGAGATACTATTAGAGTAGTTTTGTCTTTTGAGGATTCTTTGATATTTCTGAGGATAATTTCTTCTGTTTCTGTATCTACAGCTGATAAGCAATCATCAAAAAGAAAGATTTTAGGATCTTTGATTAGCGCTCTTGCAATTGATACACGTTGTTTTTGACCACCACTAAGAGTGATCCCACGTTCACCTAAGATCGTATCGTATCCTTTGTTGAATTCGATGATGTTTTGGTGGACAGCCGCCTTTTTAGCGACTGCCTCAATGGATTCTTGAGTAGCTTGTTTGGTTCCAAATCCTATATTAAATGCAATAGAGTTTGAAAATAAAAAGGCTTCTTGAGGAACGACACCCATCGCTTTTCGAAGGGAATCTAATCCTATATTTTGAATGGGTTCACCGTCGATGGTTATCACACCTGAATCTACATCGTACATTCTACTGATTAAATCGATAATGGTGGATTTACCAGCGCCCGTTTTTCCAAGAACAGTTAGTGTTTGTCCTTTAGAGATGGTAAAACTAACTTCATCTAAAGCTTTTATTCCGGTATCTGGATAGGTGAAACTCACTTTGTCAAATACTATTTCACCCTCTAGATCTTTTTCGATTGCATCTTCTTTATCCAAGATGTCTGGAACCACACTTAAAAATTCATTGATTCTCTTTTGAGAGGCTTCAGCTCTTTGTACAATGGATGACAACCACCCCACAATAGCTACTGGCCAAGTGAGCATGTTGACATAGATAATGAACTCTAAGATCAAACCAACAGATTCAATTTCTCCTTCGATATAGCGTTTTCCTCCGATAAAAATTACAAAGAGATTACTAATCCCAATCAGAAGTAACATCAAAGGGAAAAACCAGGCTTGTACTTTCGCAAGATCGATACTTTTAGTTCTTCCTTCTTCTGCTAATTGAGAGAGCTCCTCATTTACATTTTGTTCAATTCCATAGGCTTTAATCACCGAAATTCCAGAAAAGGATTCCTGAGTAAAGGTGGATAGTTTTGATAAAAACTCCTGAACCACAGTAGATCGCTTGTGAATGATTTGTGAAATCTTATAAATCAGAACTGACAATATTGGTAAAGGAAGTAGCGTGTAGGTAGCCAGTGTGGGTTCTTTAAGGAACATCAGTGGAATCAAACAAGCAAACAATGTAATGGTTTGAATTCCGTACATCAGGGCAGGTCCTACATACATTCTTACCTGTGAAACATCTTCACTTATTCGATTCATTAAATCTCCAGTTCTGTTATTCTTGTAAAAGCTAAGGTGGAGCTTTTGATAATGTTTAAATACTTCGTCTTTTAAATCAGCCTCTATATAACGAGAAACGTTTATAATTGTCTGTCTCATTAAAAAAGTAAAAAAACCAGAGAGCAAAGCAGCTCCTATAATGATAAGGATATAATTTAAAAGGGTCGACTTAATGTCATCAGTAGTAGACTCAGGAGAGCTCAAAAACACTTCCACAGCTTTTACAGACTTGTTGACCATAGGTGGCATAATAAGTGAAAACACCCTTGCAATTATAGTAATTACAATACCTAACAGTAATTTTGTCTTGTATTTTAAGAAGTATTTATTGAGGTGTTTTAGGGCTTTCATCGAATGTCTTTAGTACTGAAGTAAACAAGTAACAAATATAGGAGTTTTGTATGAAATCAGAGGAATTGCTTTTAACTTATTTGTGAAGATATTTGACTCGTATTCTACAATAATGTATTATTTTTGCATTGAAATTGTTTTAAAAATAAGTTCTTATACATGTTAACAAGAAGGCATATTAGAGTAAAAGTGATGCAGGGAATCTATGCATTGCAACATTCAAAAGACAGCAATTTAAAGGATCAAGAGTTGTTTTTGCAAAAGAGTATGGCTAATATGTTTACACTCTACACTTCCTTGTTAGCACTTCTTTTAGAACTCAAAGCGATGGCTGAAAATCAATTAGAAGTCAGCTCAAAAAAATACATCAAAGAAACAACTACCAACTTTAAAATTCCTTCAAAATTTGCAGATAATGCTGTATTGAAGCTTCTTTCAGAAGATAGCTTTTTGTTGGAAACCATAGAGTCGAAAAAGCTAAAAATTTGGTATCTAAATCCTGAGTATGTAAAGATTTTGTTTAAAGAAATTACCTCTAGCAAAGTCTATATAAACTACATGGAATCTGATGAAATCAGCTTTGATGCCGACAGAGATTTTATTGTAGAGATTTTTAAAAACATCATAGCTCCAAACGATAAGCTTTATGAATTTTTAGAAGACGATCAATTGACATGGATTGATGATCTACCTATAGTCAATACCTTCTTGCTTAAAAAATTAAAGAAATTAACGGATTATTCTACAGAGAGTTTACTTCCTGCACTCAAGGTAGACAAGGAAGATTTAGATTTTGGATTAAATCTATTGAGAAAATGCAGTCTTAAATCTGAAGAATTAATTCAGCAATATGTTGACAAGACTGCTAATTGGGATAAAGAGCGTATCGCTGATTTAGATGCGATACTTCTTCAAATGGCGATTTGTGAATTTATGAATTTTCCATCGATCCCTGTTCGAGTGAGTTTAAACGAATATTTAGAGATTGCTAAGGAGTATTCCTCACCAAAGAGTAGCATTTTCATCAATGGAATCTTAGATACTGTTTCCAATGAACTAAAAGAAAGTGGAAAACTAAAGAAAAGCGGTAGAGGTTTACTATAAATTTTATAATTTTAGCCGACGAACTTAAAAAGCAAATAACACAATGAAAAAAGCATTATTAATAGTAGGATTAATTGGACTTGTTGGTTTTACATCTTGTAAAGATAAAACCACACAGAAAATGAACATCGATCAAACTGAAGTTACTTCAGCGCAGTCTCAGTCGAATATGGCGGTTATGGTTTTTGATAAAAAAGTTCACGATTTCGGAGAAATTCAACAAAATGCTCCTCAGGAAACAGTGTTTACTTTTACCAATACAGGAGATGCTCCACTGATCATTACTAACGCTACTAGTAGCTGTGGATGTACCATTCCAGAATATCCAAAAAACACTCCTATCGCACCAGGAGAAAAAGGAAACCTAACTGTGAAGTTTAACGGATCGGGTATGAATAAAGTTACTAAGACGATTCGTGTTCAAACCAATACAGCTTCTGGAGAAGAAATCTTACAAATTCACGCCTTTGTAGTTCCTAAGAGCGCAATGGCTAACTAATTATAAATAAATTTTAAAAAGTATTCAATGGAGAATTTAAACCAGTTTTTGCCAATGTTTATGATCATTGCAGTGGCGTATTTTTTTATGATTCGCCCTCAGATCAAAAAGCAAAAACAAGAAAAGGCTTTTGCTAGTAGTTTATCTAAAGGAGATAAAGTGGTGACTAAAAGTGGAATGTACGGAAAGATTGTAGAACTTAACGATGCTGATAATTCATGCGTTATTGAAACTATGGCAGGAAAGATTAAGTTTGATCGATCTGCTATTTCCATGGATATGAGCAAAAAACAAAGCAAGAGTTAAAATCTTCATTTAAGTTTTAAGAGCAACCATTTGGTTGCTTTTTTTTTAATCGTTTATTGTAATTTTACAGTATGTATAAAAGAATTATCCGCCCCCTATTCTTTATGCTCGATCCCGAGCGTGTTCACCACATTGCAACTTTTCTGTTAAAATTGTCTTCAACTATAGGTTTAAGGCCCTTGATTAGAAGTTTGCATCAATTTCAGCACCCTGATTTAGAAAGAGAAGTCTTTGGTATTAAATTTAAAAACCCAGTAGGTTTAGCAGCAGGATTTGATAAGAATGCTGAAATGTATAAAGAACTATCGGATTTTGGTTTTGGTTTTATTGAGATTGGAACACTGACTCCAAAGCCACAACCTGGTAACGATAAAAAACGATTGTTTCGACTCAAAAAAGATCAGGCGATAATCAATCGAATGGGATTTAACAATAAAGGGGTTGATGTTGCTATTCGAAAGCTGAAGAAAAAAAAGAATGTACTCATTGGTGGAAATATTGGAAAGAATAAAGTAACTCCCAATGAGAAAGCAGTGGATGATTATATCTACTGTTTTAGAGCTCTTTTTGATTATGTGGATTATTTTGTGGTCAATGTGAGTTCTCCAAACACACCTGGACTGAGAGAACTTCAGGACAAGAAACCACTCAGCGAGATACTTTTAGCGCTTAAAGAAGAAAATGAGATTATTGTTAAAAATGATTCACAAGCACCAAAACCAATTTTGCTTAAAATTGCTCCAGACCTTACAGATGATCAGTTAATGGATATTGTTGATATCGTCAATGAAACAAAGATTGATGGAGTTATCGCAACCAATACTACTTTGTCAAGGGAAGGTCTAGCTTCTGATAAGAAAATAGTTGAAGAAGCAGGAGGTCTTAGTGGTAAGCCTTTAAGGGAACGTTCTACGGAGGTCATTCGATTCTTACATCAAAATTCAAAAGGAAGTTTTCCAATCATTGGAGTAGGAGGTATTCACAGTGCTGAGGATGCACTTGAAAAATTAGAAGCAGGAGCATCACTAGTCCAGCTTTGGACTGGATTTATTTACGAAGGCCCAGCTCTTATTAAGAAAATAAACAAAGCACTGTTGAAACGCTAAACAATGTTGACTCTGAAGATCGTATCGATATTTGCGGTGAATGTGTTTTTGCTAGCACTGATGCCAGGTCCCGATAATATCTTTGTCGCCATTCAAAGCTTGTCTTATGGTAAAAAACACGGACTAGCCACTGTTCTTGGTTTGGTAAGTGGATGTCTAGTACATACCCTATTGGTTGCATTTGGGGTCTCAGCACTCATAAAGAACAGCGAATTCATTTATTCGATGATCATTGTATTTGGAGCTACTTATTTATTTTACTTAGCTTATAAAGTTTACGGATCTGAAATTCAAATCGATTTAAAGCAATCCAATGCACCTAAATTAAGTCTTATTCAATCCTATAAAAAAGGGGTAGTAATGAATGTGCTCAATCCTAAAGTCGGAATCTTTTTTTTGGCATTTTTCCCTGCATTTTTATTCTCTAATTCCATTAGTGTTAGCAATCAATTTATTTTTTTGGGACTCGTTTTTGCACTGATCACTTTTATAGTTTTTTCAACCATTGCCTTAATGGCTTCGATGCTTCATAAATTTAGCGCTACAAACTCTCAGTTGTTTTGGATCAAATGGATTCAAATTTCAGTGTTTATTCTTATAGCGTTTTATATTCTTTGGTCTCATTTTTATTCCTATTTTTAAGCTAGGAATCAACCAAATGAAGAATTCACTACGTATAATTGAATGTCCCAGAGATGCCATGCAAGGCATCAAAGCTTTTATACCGACTTCTGATAAAGTGAATTATCTACAGTCTCTGTTAAATTGCAACTTTCACACCCTTGATTTTGGTTCCTTTGTATCGCCTAAAGCAATCCCACAAATGAGTGATACTGCCGAGGTTCTAAAAGCCTTGGATCTATCTAAAACCAAAACCAAACTATTGTCGATAGTGGCTAATGAAAGGGGAGCAGTAGACGCTTTACAATACCCAGAGATTGACTATTTAGGTTACCCTTTTTCCATTTCTGAAAACTTTCAGATGAGAAACACTCATAAGAGTATTGAGGAGTCTGTTGTCGTTTTAGAAAAGATTATAGATCTAGCAACAGAAAAGAATAAAGAAGTAGTCACCTATCTGTCTATGGGATTTGGCAATCCCTATGGAGATCCATGGAGCACTGAGATTGTCGCTTCATGGGTTTCAAAACTAGATTCGATGGGTGTAAAAATAATTTCACTTTCTGATACAGTTGGGACTGCCAAGACAGAAGATATACAAATGCTTTTTGAGCGATTGATACCCAGGTATCCGCAGATAGAGTTTGGAGCTCATTTACACACACACCCTAAGTCTTGGAAGCCCAAAGTCGAAGCTGCATTTTTAGGAGGGTGTAGACGCTTCGATGGAGCAATTCAAGGATTTGGTGGTTGTCCTATGGCTATGGATGCTCTCACTGGCAATATGCCTACTGAAAAAATTCTCTCTTTTTGTTCGAAGCACAAATTAGAAACGGGTGTCAATTGGATGGCATTTGAAGCAGCTCATAACAAAGCGACAGACTTATTTAGCAAATACCATTAAAAACTTATTTTTTATCTGTATATTTGCACGCAATTAATCCTTAATTGCCATGGAAGCTCATCAAAACAAAATTATTGGAGAAGGTCTGACGTACGACGACGTTCTATTAATTCCAGCTTATTCGGAAATACTTCCTAGAGAAGTGTCCATCGAATCAAAATTTACAAAAAATATCAGTCTTAATGTTCCTATTGTTTCTGCAGCAATGGATACCGTTACTGAATCTAAAATGGCTATTGCTATGGCTAGAGAGGGTGGTATTGGAGTGTTGCATAAAAACATGACCATAGAACAACAAGCCTTAAAGGTTCGCAAAGTAAAAAGAGCTGAAAGTGGAATGATTATCGATCCTGTAACACTGCCCATAAGTGCTACTGTTAAAGATGCAAATGATGCAATGAGAGAATACAGCATTGGAGGTATTCCAGTAGTGGATGAGCAATAGAAATTATTGGGGATTGTTACCAATAGAGATTTGCGTTTTGAAAAGAAAAACGACAAAAAGATTTCTGAAGTAATGACTTCTGAGCATATTGTGACAGCTTCTGCTGGAACTTCTTTAACTCAGGCTGAAGCCATTTTAAAGAAGCACAAAATTGAAAAACTTCCAGTTGTCGATGATGATAACAAACTGATCGGATTAATCACTTTTAGAGATATTACCAAACTCGGTCAAAAACCGATTGCAAATAAAGATGTTTATGGACGATTAAGAGTGGCTGCTGCTATTGGTGTAACTGGAGATGCTGTCGATAGAGCAGAGGCACTTGTCAACGCTGGGGTGGATGCTATTATTATCGATACCGCTCACGGACATACCAAAGGTGTAGTAAGTGTACTCAAAGAAGTTAAATCTAAGTTTCCTCAAATTGATGTAGTTGTAGGAAATATCGCAACTGCGGAAGCAGCTAAGTATCTAGTTGAAGCAGGTGCTGATGCCGTTAAGGTAGGAATTGGACCAGGTTCAATCTGTACGACTCGTGTAGTTGCTGGTGTTGGATTTCCTCAATTTTCAGCTGTACTCGAAGTAGCTGATGCGATTAAAGGAACTGGTGTGCCTGTTATCGCTGATGGAGGAATCCGTTATACCGGAGATATACCAAAAGCCATTGCAGCTGGAGCTGACTGTGTCATGCTCGGTTCACTTCTAGCTGGAACAAAAGAATCACCTGGAGAAACAATTATCTACGAAGGACGAAAGTTTAAGTCTTACAGAGGTATGGGTTCTGTTGAAGCGATGAAACAAGGATCTAAAGACCGTTATTTCCAAGATGTAGAAGACGATATCAAAAAACTCGTACCAGAGGGAATTGTAGGAAGAGTACCTTATAAAGGAGAACTCTTTGAGAGTATTCACCAATTCGTAGGTGGTTTAAAAGCTGGTATGGGATACTGTGGAGCAAAAGATATTCCGACGCTTAAAGAATCTTCAAGATTTGTAAAAATTACAGCAAGTGGAATTCACGAATCACATCCACACGATGTAACCATTACCAAAGAATCTCCTAACTACAGTAGATAGGAATTACTTTAAATATTAAAATATTAGAAAGCTATTGGCCTACGTATGTGGGCCAATCTTTTGTTTTATAGATATTATCTCCAAAGTAGATAGCAACTTTTAGGAAAGGATCGACTTCCTGATATCCCGATAAAGGAGCTAGCATTTTCTGTCCTTCATCTAAAAACACCACAGTAGGGTAGCTGAGTTTTCCTTGAAGAAGCGCTAGAGCGAGTTCGTGATAACCACTTCTTCCATTAGGAACAAACTTAAATACTTTTCCATCATAAGTGATAGGTTCTTTTCCCTCAGCATCAAATTTTACCATATAAAAATTCTCATTCATATAGGTCGCTACTTTTGGATTTTGAAAGGTATTCTGATCCATTACTTTACACCATTTACACCAGTCGGTGTAAACATCAATAAACATCTTTTTAGGATTTTCTTCAGAGTTTTGAAGTGCAACAGCCTCATCCCAGCTCATCCAATTGATTTCTTGAGCTTGTAGTTGCGAAACTACTCCTATCACAAGAGTAATCACGATAGTGTAAAATAATTTCATAGCATTATATTATTCCACTAAAGTACAATAAAAGGTCTAAAGTTGTGTAACAATAGTTATTGTGCACTTACAGCTTCATTAGTAAAAACTCCCTTGAGATCGATTTGATTTCTGAGAAGATCCTCCATCGATTCTCTTTCTCTGATCAAATGAGCCTGATCGTTGTACCAAAGTACTTCGGCTGGCTTGAATCTAGAGTTGTAGTTACTAGCCATTGAGAAACAATAAGCTCCGGCATTGTCTAATGCAAGAATATCACCTTCAGTAATTTCAGCAATTTTCACATTGGTTGCAAAGGTATCTGTCTCACAAATATATCCCACAACAGAATAGAAACGATCTTTTCCCTTCGGATTTGAAATATTGCTGATATGGTGTTTAGCACCGTACAACATTGGTCTAATTAGGTGATTAAACCCAGAATCAACCTGAGCAAATACAGTAGAAGTAGTTTGTTTTACAACATTTACTTTAACTAAAAACTTACCTGCCTCACTTACTAAGAATTTACCAGGCTCGAATCCTAGTGTTAAATCCTTGCCGTATTCTCTGCAGAATTCGTTGAAACGACTCGAAAGCTTTTTCCCTAATTCTTCTATATTGGTTTCAATATCACCTTCTTTGTAAGGAACTTTAAATCCAGATCCAAAATCGATAAAGTCTAAGTCTTTAAAGTTTTTTGCGGTGTCAAAAAGGATTTCAGAAGCGTATAGGAAAACATCGATATCTAAGATATCACTTCCAGTGTGCATATGAATTCCATTAATATTCATTCCTGTCAATTCAACAATTCTGAGAATATGAGGAATTTGGTGAATACTGATTCCAAATTTAGAATCGATATGACCTACAGAGATATTGGCATTTCCACCTGCCATAACATGTGGATTAATTCGAATACATACTGGAGTATTTGGGTGCTTTGAACCAAATTGCTCCAATAAAGATAAATTGTCAATATTGATTTGTACACCTAGTAATGCAGCTTCTTCTAATTCTTCTAGAGAAACTCCGTTAGGAGTGAATATGATATCAGAAGCGTTAAAACCTGCTGCTAATCCCAATTCAACCTCTTGTATAGAAACAGTGTCTAATCCTGCTCCAAGGCTATTCATCAACCTTAAAACACTGATATTTGATAGTGCCTTAACAGCGTAATTTAACTTTAATTGTGGGACATTTGAAAAAGCAGTAGAAAGTCTTTCATACTGACTTTTGATTTTATCGGCGTCGTATACGTATACAGGTGCTCCAAATTCTTTTGCAATCGCTAATAGATCCTTGTTTTTCATGAGGGTCGTAAATTTTCTCCAAAAATATACTTTAGAACGGTCTCATACAAGAGGTATATGGTAATTATTTAATTTTAAAACAATTTGTTTGATTTACAACAATAATAATTAAAAAAATTAGTGAACAAAGGCTTTTTAATAGTTAATATTCCTTTCTGTTTTTCTATTTTTGTAGCGAATAATAAAGCAAACTTATGAATCTTCACGAATATCAAGGAAAAGAAATTTTAGCGAGCTTTGGTGTTGGAGTACAACGCGGAATTGTTGCCGGAACACCAGAAGAAGCTGTAGAAGCTGCAAAGCGTTTAACCGAAGAAACTGGTACCGGATGGCATGTGATTAAAGCACAGGTTCACGCTGGTGGTAGAGGTAAAGGTGGCGGTGTAAAACTCGCTAAAAACTTAGATGAGGTTAAATCAATTGCATCTGATATTATCGGAATGAATTTGATAACTCCACAAACCTCTGCTGAGGGAAAGAAAGTTCACCAAGTATTAGTTGCAGAGGATGTTTATTATCCTGGAGATAGTGAAACTTCTGAATTCTATATCTCTGTACTTTTAAACAGAGCAAGTGGAAGAAATATGATCATGTACTCTACAGAAGGAGGAATGGATATTGAAGCAGTTGCAGAACATACTCCACATTTAATCTTTACAGAGGAAATTGATCCTTCAGTTGGACTAATGCCTTTCCAAGCTAGAAAAATTGCTTTCAATTTAGGTCTCAGTGGTCAAGCATTTAAAGGGATGACAAAATTTGTCGCTTCTTTATACAAAGCATATGTAGAAAGTGATTCTTCACTTTTTGAAATCAACCCAGTTCTCAAAACTTCAGACGATAAAATTTTAGCAGTTGATGCTAAAGTTGTATTGGACGATAACGCTCTTTACAGAAGACCAGCTTATGCTGAAATGAGAGATACTAGAGAAGAAAATCCTGTTGAAGTAGAAGCTAAAGAAGTTGGATTAAACTACGTTGATTTAGATGGAAACGTTGGGTGTATGGTAAACGGAGCAGGTCTTGCAATGGCAACTATGGATTTGATCAAAATGGCTGGTGGTGAACCTGCAAACTTCTTAGATGTTGGTGGTACAGCAGATGCTAAGCGTGTTGAACAAGCTTTTAGATTGATTTTAAAAGATGAAAATGTTCAAGCAATCTTGATCAATATCTTTGGAGGTATTGTTCGTTGTGACCGTGTAGCACAAGGTGTTGTTGACGCTTACACCAATATGGGAGACGAAATTAAAGTTCCTATTATTGTGCGTCTTCAAGGAACAAATGCAGTGGAAGCTAAAGAAATCTTAGATCAATCAGGACTCGCTGTTCATTCAGCAGTTCAATTCCAAGAAGCTGCAGATAAAGTAAAAGAGGTATTAGCTTCGTAAGTTAATTACTCAATCATAACAAAAAAGCCGATGTTATTCATCGGCTTTTTTTGTGATTTAAACTTAAACTGAAATTTATATTCAAAAGTATTAATACATTGATTTGAAAAATATGTAATTAATTAGTTACATTTGTAAAGATTGATGTGTGCGTATAATTGAAATTACAGAAGAGTGTTATGTGTTTATTCATAATCAAGACGAAAGAACAATTGATAAATTTTATCAATTAATTGAGGTAATTCGTACTATAAGAGTAGTTAATTCATTGTTTGTCAAAAAGTTGAAAGAAACTAAATTTTATGAACTAAGATTAAAAGTGAATAATGAATATCGAATAGTATTACTTACTGTTGACCATCAAAATTTTTCTGAATCAAACCATATAATTTGTTTGAATGGCTTTATGAAGAAATCAACAAAAGATTATAAAAAAGCACTGAGAAAAGCAGAACAAATAGTAAAGAATTTAAATCAATAAAAATGTCAAAATTATTAAACGCAAATGATTTGTTGTCCTTGCGTTATGGTGAGGGGGGCTCAATAAAACGTGAAAAGTTTAAAGAAGATGCCCTAGCGTATTATTTTGGGGAATTGATTAGAAATAGAAGAAAGGAGTTAAAACTAACACAACAGGATTTAGCTACCATTGTAGGAAAGAAACGTCCTTATATAAGCAGAGTTGAAAAAGGAGAAGATATTCAACTTTCAAATTTTGCAATTATATTAAATGCTTTAGGAATAAGTTTAGAATTTAAATATTAATCGATAGTTGCCTTCGGTTTAGTTTTTAAAGACTCTGCTGGATTTTTAGGTTTTTCTTTCGTTCCTCTTAAATAGATCACTAGTCCATTTAGGAAATATCTGAGTATTTGATCTCCACATTCCATGTATTTAGGATGATCTTCCTTTCTAAAAAAGGCCCCTAATTCAGATTTGGATACCCTTAGGTCCGCCATTTTTAAAATTTCTACAATGTCTTCATCTCTTAGTTGAAGTGCAACTCTTAATTTCTTTAGTACGTCGTTATTGGTCATCAGTTTTGAATTGGGGTTTGTAATAGTGATAGTATACTCGCGATTCCTTCGGTGAGGTTACCTATGCGTAAGTTTTCGTTGGGTGCGTGGATGTTGTTATCTGGATTGGGAATTCGAAGGGATACAGCATCCACACCTAGTGTTGTAATAAATGGAGCTATGGGTTGTGAACCTCCAGTAGTTCTTGTTAAAACATACTTGTCTCCAAATAAGGGTTGTAAGCAATCATCCATTAGTGTTCGAATAGGACTGGATAAAGATGTTCTAAAAGGTT
>Ga0102948_1000555_pt1 | contig 14676 bp, 17 predicted proteins | sample SalPonA_A_H2O_MG_FD_78211 | JGI IMG/M metagenome (GOLD analysis project Ga0102948, IMG submission 78211) | Water microbial communities from South San Francisco under conditions of wetland restoration - Salt Pond MetaG R2A_A_H2O_MG | ecosystem: Environmental > Aquatic > Non-marine Saline and... | reverse complement strand
TGAACCTTTTGATGTTGGCTTTGTTTTTACTGAACTTGTCTTTGGTGTGGTTTTCTTTGTATTTTCTATACTTGTTTTTTTAGTACTTGATTTATCTTTTGATTTATCTTTTAGTTCATCTTTTGATTTATCTTTTAGTTCATCTTTTGATTTATCTTTTGATTTATCTAATTTTTTATCTTTTGACGTATCTAATTTTTTATCTTTTGATGTATCTAATTTTTTATCTTTTGATGTATCTAATTTTTTATCTTTTTTAAAAAAATCTAATCCAATTTTTTTAAGCAACCAGTTCCATTTTTCTAATAACCAATCTTTAACCCAAGATTTTAAATCATTGAATTTAGTTGTGAATTTTAATAACATGGTACCAAACATTTTCGCAAGTAATGCTCCACCTAACATTTTCAATTTTTTACCAATTCCTTTTAATAAAAAGTCAGGTATTAAACCATCTCCATAATTTTCAGATAATGATTTTTTGTTTTCTTCTATAACTGTTTTTGTATTTTCCTTTGCTGCACTTTTTACAGTTGTGTCTTGTTCATCAATTTGATTTTCTTCAATTTTTTTAAGTGTATCTAGAATTTGAGAATTAACTCTTAATAGTTTTTCGTTAATAGGATTTTTACTTTCTTTTTCGATTATATCATCTGATTTCTGTGTATTAACAAGAGATTCTACTCTTTCGGCTGCTAAATCGTCACCGCTATTTTTTAAATATTCAATTAATTCTAAATTTGCTTTATCTATTTCTTCAGCTGTGGCAGTATCAGGATTTAATTTTTTATCGTATTTTTCTATTTTATTAATTCCATCGTTTAGTTTCATTTATTTAGCTCCTCTCTTGTTTTATTTAATAATCCTATTATGATTGACCGTTCAAATGGATACAATGTATCTATATCTTGTTTTGTATATTTTCCAAAAAAAGTCAAATTATTGTATGTTTGATATAAACTCAATAATGAATCATCACTCATATAAGTAATAACGTTATTTCTAATATCAAATGTATTAATTTTTCCACACTTAATGCACGAACTCTTTTTTATAAAATCAAATTTAGTTACAGATGATTTAACTTCATGAACTAATTTTTCATATTCATCGATATCTAAATCGTCAATATCACAATTAATGAATTCATGAACATTTTCATCCGTCACCTTTTTAAATCTATCAATTATTTTATCATTCTTTATATTAGAATCGTGTATTATATTTGTTATATCTAAAGTTTGTTCATTTGGTTGAGAACAACTCCCACATTTATATTTAATTGGAATTTCTTCACCTACTGATATAGATCTATGTTTGTATAACATTGATATTTTTTCATCTTCCGATAAAGATTCAATAATTTCTTTTGGTACGTTCAGAACATTTAAAGCAAAATCAAATTCGGCAGAATCAAGAGCTTCCAGTAAAAGTAATTCTTTTTCTTGTTCAGTATTGTATGGTGTTATTTCAAATTTCTTACCAGAATATTCATATTTTGCTTTTAACATTTTTATTCCTCTATAAACCAATTTTCAGGGAAAAAGTCTGGTAAATCGTCAAAGTCATATGTTTCGACATTCCCGCAATGAGGACAAGTCACATCATTTATACTATTTACTTTAAACATCATTTTTTTCCATTCAGTAAAAACATATTCAGACTCGTCTAAATCCATTTCATTAATATAATCAATTAAAGAATCTACTGTAAATGCATCAGAACCGTTAAATTCATGAACATGTAATAAAAAATTAATAAATTCAACTTCATCTTGGCTTTCTGCAGATAACATTGCATTATAATAAGCGTCTTTGTTAGGAACTTCTCCCATTTTAAACGATATATCATTTACAATTATTTTACCATAAGATTCGAAATTTGGTTTAAAAATTTCATTAATATTTGCGTTGTATTCATATTCTTCATTACAAGAATCGCATTGAAAGTTATATGTTAAAAATTCTCCTAATGACTTAGCTCTTAATTTAACTAATGTATATTTAAATTCTTCACTATCAAGTGTAATTTTTTTATCATCAATAGTGTTATATACTAAATTTCTAACAGCTGATTCAGGATCATCGTTAAGATTTTTTAAGAATTCTTTTTTATCTTTAACTTTCCATTTTCTAAAATTAAATTTCTTACTTTTTATATCTAGCTCATATGGATATTCTTTTTTTGTTGACATTTATTTCCTTTAAGTTTATTTTGCTTTATTATCTTTTGTTAAGAACGGTGTAACCGTTTTAAAATTAACGGTAAATTCGGCAATTTGGTTTTCAGTTGTGTTATTGAATTGTAGTTGGCCAATGCTTTCAATTATAGTGTCTTTAAATTCAAATAATTTTGAATCAATTTCTTGTTTCCAATCGCCATCTTTTGATAATGTTATTGTCATTGACACATGATCAAAATAATCATCACGAGTTGCATGATACATTGCTAAAAATTTCCTATATAAATTCATTTTATCCCTATCTCTAAATGTTATTGAAAACCTATATAATTCATCTCTTCCGTTTTGTATAACCCAACGATTAGCCACGAATACTTCAATTGGTTGATTCGTAAATTGCGGAGTATCTATACTAACAATATGTAAATTTATGTTTGCACCATCTTCAACATCGCTCCACCCAGATTTCTCTTTTAAGTTATTTTTAATATCAAACTGGACAGTGAATGAGTTTATAAATGACCATTTAGTCTCGTATGCTTTTGCTAAGCCTTCTGCAAACTTCATAAATTGTTCTCCTGTTTTGTATTATTTATAATGTATAAATAATCAAAAAAGAGGCATTATGGCTACATACATACAAAACATGCTAAATAACGTTTTAGGTGATGGTGCAAGAGCAACAAAATTTGATGTTCAAATTGAATTTACTAACGCCGGGTTATTTTCAGATGCAACTGCCGCGGCTACTTTAGTAAAAGCGACAAACTTTCCATCTAAATCACATACACAAATTGATCTTATGTATAAAGGTAGAAATATTCCTATTAAGGGTCAAACAAAATTCGAACAAACTTGGCAATGTACATTTTATTTAACTGAAGATATGGCGTTAAGAAATGCTTTTGAAACTTGGATAGAAGCATTAGATCAAAAACATAATTATTTCAAAGATATAAGTGCAGTCAGTGGTTTAGAAGCTACACAGAATATCCATTATGATGCTGGTTATATAAAAGAAATACATTTATTTCAAAATAATTTCGACAATGATCAAAATACAGCCGAATACATATTGTATAACGCTTTCCCAATAGAAGTTTCTCAACTATCATATAGTTCAGATAATGTAGGTACAGTACAGGAATTTACAGTAACATTTGCTTATAGTCATCATATGTCTAAAGTTAAAAAAGGACAGTCTGGTAATTTTGTTGATGAATTTATTGATAAACAATTAAATGGTTTACAAAATCTTATAGATGGTGCAATATCTAGCGCGCAAAGTGCAGTAAGCGGTTTAGCATCTGATGCAATAGGCGCAGGTAAAGAAGCACTAGAAAATATTGGTGTTCTTGATACTAATAATATAAATAAAGCAAATCAAAGTAGCACAAAGGAACAAAAACAATTTGTAAGTGGTATAAGTGATATGACAAAATCATTATTTGATGTTTTAGAATAAGGATATATAAATGTTTACAATAACAGATTTGAAAAAACATCTAGGACCTGGACTTGGTCTTAGAAAAAATAAATATCTTATAGAAATTCCTGTGCCAGGTATTGAGGGTCAAACGTTAAATATACTATGTAGAAGTGCTGGCTTACCAGAAAGAACAATTTCAACAAATACAATATATAAAAATGGAAGAAGATACAATGTTAGAGGCGAGACTGATTATTTAGGTACTTATGAAGTATCTATATTAGACGATTCTGATATGAACGTTAGAAAAGTTTTTGATAAGTGGATAACAAAGGTTGATAATTCAAAACCGAAGAATCAAGGTATTTTAGGTGGATCTTATGAATCCGGTGTTTCCGATGTATTAGACGGTATTAAAACTGGAATTCAAACAGCAAACACTATTGCGAATGCTATTGAAAACCCGGATCAAATCGTTGATTTCTTTTTAGGTTTTATTGATAAAGGAAATGCTATTTCAGGTGCTAGTTATCAAACAGATGTTAATATTTGGCAATTAAGTGCTGATAGTAACAAGGTATATGGATATAAATTACAAAATGCATTCCCTAGTTCAATTGGAATCGTTACATTAGACGACGGAGACGAAAACACATTATCAGAATTTAGTTTAACTTTTACATTTAGCGAATTTACACCGCTTGAAAGTAAATCACCTACTAGAAAATTCATTGACGCAATTATCGGCGATGACGGCGTTGAATTAGTTAATGGTGTAGAAGCATTGTTTGAATAATATAAATAAAAATAAAAAAATAAAAATAAATAGGAGAAACAAATGGCAAACAAGTTAGCAGAATTAAAAAATGCTTTAGGTGCCGGTGCAAGAGCTAATAAGTACAGAGTTAATTTTTCTGTACCAGCAGCAGTATCAACCACATCTAATTTACAAAATGTAGATACACTTTGTAAAGCAAGTAATTTCCCAAGTATGACACTTGGACAGATAGAGGTATTTAACCAAGGAAGAAAACTAATTATCCCAGGTGATACAACATTTACAAATACATGGACTTTAACTTTTTATAATACTGAAGATCATGCATTAAGAAGAGATATGATTGAATGGATGAGATCTGCGGATCATTTCCAAACAAATTCACATTCAGGTAACCCAACGGCATTAATGGGTGAATTATCAGTTGAACAGTTAGATTCAGCAGGTAATCCTACAACAAGATATACATTCCATAATGTATTTGTACAAGAAGTTGGTGAATTAGCAGTTGGTGATGATACCGCTGACACGATTCAAGAATTTGATGTTACATTCTCGTTTACTGACTGGGTTGTTGGTGGTGGAGAAACTAATGTACCATCTGAAGCAAATGCGGCAACTCTTAACGAAATAGCAGAATAATTTTATTAAATCCTCTTCGGAGGGTTTAAATAAGATTATAAAAAGATATTAAATGAAAAAAATAAAAGAACTTACACCAACGCAGTCATTAAAAAAGGTAAAATCTTTATTGAAAGAAAAGCGTAAAATGACTAAAAAAGATCTTATACCAGGTAATACTATATTTACATTTTATGATGCAAAGGATAAAAAACAAACATATGATAGAACCCCGTTAGCGTTAATATTAAAGAGAGGATCTGTACATACGTTAGTTTTGAATTTTCATTGGATACCATTAAATATGAGAATTAATCTTATAAAACATATTATTAGATTAAATGAAAAAAATATTAAAAAGAATTTACCATTGGAATTCAGTTATAAAAAACTAAAACCTATGTTAAAAACTTTAGGATATGCGCCATGTATAAGAATGTATATTAACAGCAGGATTTCTACAAACGGCGTAGTGATAGATCCTTCAAGATTAGTTGAAATTGCTAAATTAAAAACTGAAACATTTACTAACGGTAAATATTCAGCAGAACAATTATATGCAATGGCAAGAAAAAGAGCAAGAAAAGCTAAAAGATAAAAATTATAAATAAATTATATAACATTAAATGAAAGGTTAAAAATGAGTTTAGATATAGACGTTATAAATTCTGCAACAGATAAAAAATACACAGAATTTTCTGATGCTATAAAAGCTGAATTACATAATAAAATGTCAAATAATGATATTTCAAAAAAATATGCAAGTGACTATGATAGTATTCAAAGCATGAAAAAATTATTTGCGCAAATTAATAATACAGCTTCAAACACTGAGGAGTAATAAAAATGAAATTAATATATGATTTAGACGCTCAACCGGAATTCGTAATCGAAGAAGAGATTAACGAAGCAACCGGACAATCATCTAAAAAATACAAAATAAAAGGTATTTTCAGCACAATTGGTGAAAAGAACAGGAACGGTAGAATATATCCGAAAGATTTATGGGAAACCGAAGTAACTAAGTACCAACAAAATTTTGATTCAGGATCTATAAATACATTAATGGAATGGGAACATCCAGCTAGAACAAATGTTGATCCAATGGAAGCGGTTGCAAAAATTACAAAATTAAATATTAAAGATAGATATGTTATGGGTGAAGCAGTTCTTTTGGATAATGCTAAAGCAAATCAACTAAAATCTTTAATTGATAATGGCGTTAAAATATCAGTTTCTTCAAGAGGAGTTGGCTCAGTTAAAAATGGAGTTGTTGAAAACTTTAAGTTAGTTACATACGATGTTGTCTCTGCGCCATCTGATTATAATGCATCAATGAACGGATTAGTAGAAAGTTATCAATTGAATGAAGGTATTATTAATGATTTAAGTTTTGGTATTGATGAACATGGAAACGTTGTACAAATGAATGAATCAGATTGCCAATCTGAGTGTCATATGTTTGAAAAAGAAGATATCGAAAAAGCATTTAAAGAAAAATTTGGTGTTTTATTATCAGAAATGAAAAGTAAAGACGTAAAATTAAAAGAAGCATTTAGGCCGGAATCATGGGAAGATTGTATAGATTCTTTAAAAGATATACAAAAATCTTTAAACAGCGGTAGATTAAAAGAAATTATAGACGATATAGTTGATTTTATAAATAAAAATAAATAAATAAATAAAATAATACATTATATTTGCTTTATGCAAAAATGAAATAGTGTGAAATTGTATTATTTAAAAATTATAAATAATATAAATTTAAAAGGAGAAAACATATGTTAGAAAAACTTTTCGAATCATTAGATGAAAAGGTTTTTACTGCTGAGTTAAGAGAATCATTAGAATCTCAATTTAACGAAGCTGTTGAGTTAAAAGCTGCATCTATTGCTGAAGCAAGAATTGAAGAAGAAATTGATTCATTAAATGAAAAGTCTGAATCTCATATTGAGTTTTTAAATGAAAAAGCTGACCAATATGTGGAAATGAAACAAACTGAAATGATTGATTCATTAGATAGATATTTAGATAGAGTAGTTGAAGAATTTATGTCTGAAGCAAAAGAAGCATTAGAAGAATCTGTAAAATCTGAAAAAGCTGATATGATTATTGAAGCATTTGATTCTATGATCGTTGCTACAGGTACAGACGTTGCTAGAATTGTAGAAGCAAAAGACGAATCATCACTTGATAAAAAATTAGAAGAATCTGTTGAAAAACACGATAAATTAGTTGAAGAAAACATTTCTTTAAAAGAAGAAAACGACAAATTAATTAAAATGGGAATTATTGCAGAAATGGCTGAAGGATTATCTTTAGTTGAATCTGAAAAATTTAAAAAATTAGCTGATTTAGTTGAATTTTCTAAAGACGAAGCATTTGCTGAAAAATTAGAAACTATTAAAGAATCTGTTAAAGGTGCTGTTGAGACAGTTAAAGAAGAAAAAATTGTAGAAGCTGAAGAAGTGCAAGAAGTTAAAGCACCATCTTGGGCACATCTAGTATAATTTTAAAAAATATAAATAAAATAAAAATAGGAGATTTAAAAAATGGAAAATATTCAAGCTTTACTTGAAAGTTCTAAGTATGCACCATTAACTGCATCTGATTCTGCAGCTATGGAATTAATGTTAAAAAATACTGAAAAAGAACATGATAAATTAATCAATGAAGGTACAATGTCTGGTGATGTTGCACAATTCACGCCAATCTTAATGCCAATGGTAAGAAGAGTTTACCCTAACTTAATTGCTAATGAGATTTTAGGTGTTCAACCAATGTCAATGCCTACTGGATTTATCTATGCATTAACTAACGAGTATACTGGTGATCATGATAATGGTGAAAACGGAAACTTAAAAATTATTAAAACTGCGGATGACGCATCTGGAATTGCTGTATATTCTGAAGAAGATTTACACTTAGTTGCTAAAGACGCTGATTTAACAGGATTAACTGTTACTGCTGAATTTACTAATGAAGCTGCATTCTCAAAAATCTTAAAAGGTTATACTGGTAGATATTCTACAGCGCAAGCTGAGAAACTTGGTAAAGATATGAGAGAAGTTGGATTCTCAATTGCTAAAAAATCAGTAGCGGTTGAATCTAGAGCGTTAAAAGGTCAATACACAGTTGAAATGTATCAAGATCTTAAATCTCAACACGGTTTATTAGCAGACGAAGAAATTATGTCATTAATGTCTTACGAAATGCAAGCTGAAATGGATAGAGAAATCGTTGACTTTGTTAATGGTAATGCTACTCAATTAGCTGATACTTCTGCAATTACTTCAAGAGATGGTAGATGGGAAATTGAAAAGTACAGAACTGAAGTTATTAGATTATCTAAAGAATCTGCACAAATCGGTTTAGATACAAAAAGAGGAAATGGTAACGTAATTTTATGTTCACCAAAAGTTGCTACAATGTTCGAACAAGTTGGTTCTTTCAAAGGTGCTACTCAAATTTCTGGTGTTAACGCTCCTGTTTCTGGTGGTGTTGCTGGTACATTCGATGGTAAATATAAAGTTATCGTTGACCAATATGCTACTTCTGATTACGCTACAGTATTATATAAAGGTGCTGATAGAAGAGATGCTATGGGATTCTTTGCTCCATACGTTCCGTTATCATTCACTAAAGTAACTCACGCTGATTCTGGACAACCAGCAATTATTGCTAAGACAAGATATGCATTAGATACTATTCCAGGTATCTCTTCTCCATCATCTTCTGATAGAGCTGAAAAATATGCAAGATCATTCGGTATCGATTTTTCTGGTACTGCATTAGCATAATATTATTGAATAGAGGTTTTCCTCTATTCTTTAAATAACTTTATTATATAATAGTTTATAAAATATTTTAGCAAGGTATCAAATATTCGGTAACTTTCTAAAATATTTAAAATTCAAAAAGAATTTTAACTTTTAATTATAGAACTAATAAAGAATCATATATCACGACAGTATTCAAAATTACTTTCTAACTTTTTCTATTTTAAAGAAAATAAAAAAATAATATAGAATTTGATGTAATGGACTATTATAGAATTATGTTTGATTCAGGAAATAAATCTTATATTAAAGATTATTAATATTTCCTGATAATATTTCCCTATTTTTTAAATGTTCATTAACAATTTCTTCTTTAGATAAACCGAAGTACGGCGCAGCATGATGTTCATTAAGTAATGTTTCGCACAATGAATCGCCATCATCGTTAATAATATCACCCAATATTCTACCAAATTTTCCTTTAGAATTGTATTCTTTTGTTCTTAGTACTAAATCGTCAGTATTACAAAAATCAATAACCCTTTGTTTTGCTAATAAACCGTATTTTTTTTCTTCTTTATCTCTTGTTCTACTTTCTGGCGCGTCAATTCCGTACAGTCTTATTCGTTGATTCTTTAAAATTATTTCAAATCCAAGATCTATGTCAACATCAACAGTATCACCATCAACAACTTTTACTATATTACATCTATATTCATACATATTATACTCCTAAATATAATTTTAATTTTTTAGTTAATATTTTTTTCTCTTTCCAAAATAATGGTATATTGTGTATATTATAATCATCAAAAATAGTAATATTTAAAGGTTTAACTTGGTCTTTATCAAAATAGTCTCCGGTAATTATACTAATATCTGATTTATTTTCTAATACAGACAAATCCGGGTAAGTAAAATTAACATCTTTTAATATTTTGTACGCGGAATTATTTGACGAAGAGATTAGGTTTATCTGTGGTGATATAGCTACAACTTTTTTATTTTTTACAAAATTTGAAAATAAAATAGCGCCGTATCCTCCCATAGAAAACCCAAACAATATTGGATTTTTATCAAATTTACTTATTTCTTCTACAATTAATTTTTGGTCATCTTTGTTTTGATACCAATCTTTGTTTATTCCTATAACATACAAACAACTTAGCTTTAATTCTTTAAATGTATTTTTAAATTCAGGAACGGGTGCAAATTCACCGCCTGAACTTGAAAAGCAAACAATTTTTTGTTGATCACTTATATTGTTAAAATACTCAAATTTTACCATTTAATATTTCCATCTGTCCGGTGTGTATTCTATAATTTTTGGTTTATACGGGACTGGCCCATTATAAATTATAATTTCAGATTCTATGTTTTTTATCAATTCTTCAATTTTATCTTTATATTTTTTATGTATTAAAAATGCTGTTTTTACTGGGTATGTTTCATCTACAAAATACATGTATTCATCTGAAGGTATAAAATTTTTATAGTTATAACCTTTAATATGCGCTTCAGCATCATGATACACAATAAAGTCAAACATATCGTGCATTTGGTTTAATACAGGAACTCTCATACCAATAATGTGATCAACAAAAAGTAATTGATAATTGTTATTGTTTTGTTTATAGAAATTTATATATTTTTTTATATTTTCTACATCTATATTTTGATTTTCTACATCACTTTTGTTAACTTCATGGTGAATTAGTTCATGTTTGTCTGTCAGATGTAACTCATTATTTAATTTATCAAACCAACATTTATCTGTTTCTATAGCAGTAACATATTCAACATTATCAAAGAACATTTTTGTGCTATATAAACCGCTCCCTAATTCAAGGACATTTGAGACCCCAAAAGTTTTTATAATACCTTTATTTATCGGAATATGTGTACCATATGTAAATTTCATTCTTTTTCCTTATATATTTTTTTGTATGCCCATAACATACCATAATTATTAACACCAGTGCAGCCTGCCCTATCTAGTGATGCAGTCAAATGCTTTTCTTTATATTTATATAAAACTATATTATTTAATACAGCGCATTTTCGATTTTCGATTACTTCTACATTTGCCAAATCTATATCATTATATTTAAAATTTAATCTACCTAGCATTATAGGACCAGTTATATCTAACATGTGTATTCCATAATGACTATTTAGAATATTTTCTACAGATTTATCAATCGCTTCTTTTAAAAATTTATGCTTCGGGTATTTAAAATATAAAAACCCTGGATCTATTGTATCCATATTTGAATTTTCATTAGATGGGCCGTTATATGTGATTATATTTTTGTTATGTTCTATTTTGAATTCCGGATATATACCTACGTCGAAATAAATACCACCATATGTATACAATAAACAATACCTAACTAAATCGGATTTAAACGCAAAACTGTTTAATTTATTGTAAGCGTATAATACATCTTTAGGAAAATTATCATGTAAAAACTTTTTACAATCATCGTCTTTAAAAAAAGAATATTCATAATTGTTATATATTTTTTTAGTTATATTGATCTTTTTTTGAATAATATCACTAGGGTCAGAATTGTCATCTGTGATGTATATTTGAAATACCTTCACATTATTTTCTTTTATTAGACATCCATGCTGTTACACCCATATATGCACCAACAATACCTGCCATAGATATAAAAAATAAACCAATTAATTCGCCAATTGCTTCAACCCTATCTACAGGTATAGCTGAAGTATATAATAAAGCCGTAAAAAATAACATAGATAATATTGCAATCCACGCCATTTTCTTTTGTGTTTCAGCTTTTTCTAAAGAATTTTCTAATTCAGTAATAAGTCTAGCTTGTTCTATTTCTTTATCGGTTATTTCACCGTCATTATTTCTATCAATCATAATTACTCCATTATATTGTTTTATCAAATAATTTATAGTCCGTTGTTGGGCTATAATATATATTCACATTGCCGTTAAGAGAGACATTTGTTATTTTACCGACAACACCACTAGCAAAAACTACAGTACCATTCAGTAAACGAAGTGTCTGAACGTCTAATCCATTATTATTAAAAATCTCTTCCGTACCTAATTCGCTATATCCGTTGAACGCGCTGTTTGTATATATTTCTTCAGCGTTTAATAATAAATTTGTCTCTTCTTTATTAGATTCATATAAACCTATTAGTCTATCGTTAATAGGAGCGCCAGAAGAAGAAACTATTGAATTTATTAGTATTATTTGATTATTTTCTAATATTTTATTTACATCAAATGTATTATTGTTAACCAATGTTCCTAAATATTCAATTGTATTTTCTTTAACTATAAATCTTTGGTTTGTTTCCGGGTTAGTTACCTTTCTTATATATCCAATATCATCTTGTATACTTCTATTAGTTTCAACCCATTGCCCATCAATGAATTCCCAAACTTTACCAGTTTCAGCGTCAAACACTTTATTTAATTCTGCGCCACCGTTAAAACTTATATCTAAATATGTAGAATATGGTTGTGAAAACGTCATATATCCGTATGGCTTTAGTCCAGTAAATCTTGTTGTATTACTATTTGTGCTTAAATCAAAAACTATTTCCGAAGAAATTTGGTAATTATCTGTATCGTTCCAATTTGTACCATAACATTTTATGATATTTCCCTGTCTTTGGATTTTTAAACGTATTTTATTATTACTCCAAGAATTAATTCCACTTGAAATTAAATACGTGCTACTTGCTAAAATACCTGTATCTGCATATGTCGAAGTATTTTGAAAATACACTAATGCGTATCTCCCTATTGGGTTTGAACCACTACAAGAAACCATTAATGCAAGAACATGATTAGTTGTTCCTTCACGGTGAAACGCCACAACTAATCCATTACTATCATTATCTGAACTTGTTGAAGTCAGCGTTGCTTCAAATGTATAATTGTCCAAAACATCAGGTGAAATAAAACCGTTTGACGGGTCTACATTTAATGGCATTGACACCCTATCAGGATTAGTTAAAAATTGCCATGCTGTCGCATTGCTATCATTTGCTGCTATAGCTGCGTCCTTATCGGCGTAATAATTTGAACCATTAAATCTTGCCCACGTATTAAAAATATCTAAAACTGTTGGTGGTGTCGTATTGGCCACAGCTGCCATTGCTTCATCTGTATTCTGATATAAAAAGAATTCTTGTTCCGGCAAAGGTGTAACATTTATATAAACCTTTCCTGTTTGTGTCTCAGTTCCATTAGTAACAATATATTCAAAACTAGCAGGTTGGCCAGATAAACCAGTTGACTCGAATGACACAGTATTACCATTTAAGTAAACAGTACCACCAACTGGGTTTTTAACACTCACCACACTTAGATTTAAACCTTGCCCATCTTCGTCATTTAGCGATAAATTATCTTTAGCTAGTAATAATGTTTCGCTTTGTTGTAAATCATATGTATCGGGGTTTGCTATAATAGGCGGTATATCAACAACATTCATATTTGTTGACCCATTTTTCAATATTCCTCGACTGTTTCTTACCGTATATTCGAATGATGCAGGCAAACCTATATCATTAGTCGACGTAAATTCGATATTTGATCCGTTAATACTAACTGAACCATTTATTGCATTCTGTACAGATATTATTGTTAAAGGATCATTATTACCGCTCCATTCGTCAATTGATCCATCCAAAATATTCGCAATGGGTATAATGGAAGTCTTTGTAGTATATACTTCAAACGTGTATGTTTGTAAAATAATAGAATAATTAGAAAGACCATAAAAATAGCTCATTTTAAGATGACCGCTACTAGGAGCAGTGCTTAATCCATAAAATTTTGACATATGTAGTGGTTTTTCTATTAAAAACTCTGTTGCAATATCACTTATTGATATTTTTCCACTTGTTTGTAATGGCATTTATATTCCTTTTTATCTAGTGATTGTACCGAAAGCAGTTATATCACCGATTGTAATAATATTGCCAGACTCGTCTAATGACATAACATCAATTCCGTCTTTTACAAAATATAATATACCATTTTGTTCTTCAATTTTCCAAGGGCCTAAATTAACGCCAACAACTGATAAAATATCAGTATATGTACCATTATCTGCTAAGTATTTTGAACCAGCCCCATCACCGAATTCAATAGTGTAAGAAGATGACTGTGTATAAGAAAAATTAGTTACTGTTAAATTTGCAATATATACATAACTAAATGCTATATAGAAATCTTCATCAGCGGTAACATCAAATGTATAGTCTATAGCGGTTCCATCTCCACTCGGTATAACATAATTATATATATACGATGATGTATCAAATAAATCGTCTTTATTTGTAGTTATTGTAAAAGAACCAGTGCTACCATTTAGTGCTAATGTCATTTCAAATGTATATGTACCTGCCGGGAATAATGTGGTATTAATTGAATCTCCACTAAAATTAGTAAGCCCATTATTAAAATCATCATCCGTGAAAGTACCTGAAATTACTTTATTTTTTTTGATATTACTAATTTCTTTATAAATCCCATCTCCTGATAAAAATTTATCCGCACCAGCATCAGTAGGTAAAGTATATTCGTCAATGTGCAAATCACCATTGCCAATTAAAGAGTTGCCATTTAATGTTTTTATGTTTGTACCAGATATAAGATTATCCTGTTTATTGTTTAACTCGTTCTGCAAATTTATAATATCACTTATAACATGTGTATGGGTAATTTCTGCGGCGCCAACATCTGATGCTGTTAAATTTATCGCACCAGTTTCACCATTAACACTTGTTACTAAATTAGTATCATCAAAGAACATACTAGAATCAATTCTAAATTCAGAAGAATCATCTCTTGTAAAAACTAATTCTTTATTTACTGAATCATATG
>Ga0102948_1000554_pt1 | contig 14690 bp, 13 predicted proteins | sample SalPonA_A_H2O_MG_FD_78211 | JGI IMG/M metagenome (GOLD analysis project Ga0102948, IMG submission 78211) | Water microbial communities from South San Francisco under conditions of wetland restoration - Salt Pond MetaG R2A_A_H2O_MG | ecosystem: Environmental > Aquatic > Non-marine Saline and... | reverse complement strand
ATGCAAGCTGGCGTAGGCAAAGGCGAAGAGACCCAACATTCGACGGTATCGAATCGGCGTTCGCCAGTTCAGTAGAAGCCGGGCGGGCGTAACCGCCAGAGTGAGCCAGAGAAAGATCATGGCCCAGGTTCCTAACTCGTCAACAATGGTCTTTGCAGGATCCACCCCTAAGCGATTAGACAGAGCGTCCTGTAACAACAACAGCAACGGCAGCAGCGCAATCAAAAAAACCAACCACCACTGCCCCAGACTCAACCAACGTATTTTTGCCAGTTTCTCGGCTAGTACCATCGAGTCAGATCCATACCGCTGTATAGACTCGCCACTTCCTCGGCATATCCATTGAACATCTGCGTGTCAATTATCGTTGGACGCAGCAGACTTGAGGGCAAGCGACGCTCAGTAGCCTGACTCCAGCGCGGATGATCCACATCAGGATTAACGTTGGCATAGAAGCCGTACTCGCCTGGCGCAGTCTGATTCCAGGTCGCTTTAGGCATGGTTTCAGTCAGCCGTATCGCTACAATCGACTTAATGCTCTTAAAGCCATATTTCCACGGAACTACAAGCCTGATTGGCGCACCATTTTGTGGCGGCATTGCATTGCCGTAGAGCCCAACGGCCAAAAGCGTTAGTGGGTGCATCGCCTCATCCATGCGCAACCCTTCCGTGTAGGGCCAATCGAGCGAGCTGAAAAGACCGCGCTGTCCGGGCATCTGCTCTTTATCCTCGAGGGTCACAAACTCGACATACTTGGCCTTTGAGGTAGGGTTGAACTGCTTCAGGAGCTTGCCGAGCTCAAAGCCAATCCACGGAATCACCATCGACCAAGCTTCCACGCAGCGCAAGCGATAAACTCGTTCCTCTAACTCAACCTTGGCAAGTATATCTTCGAGGTTATATGCCCCAGGATTTTCGACCTCACCACTCACCTCGATTTTCCAAGGATCGGTATTGAAATTTTGCGCCCGCTCAAAGGGGTCAGATTTAGCAGTGCCGAACTCGTAGAAGTTATTGTGGGTAATACACGCCTCGTAAGGAGCAATTTTATCCTCGGCCACTATCGTGGTTTTGGCCGCCTTGAGCTGGGGACGCAACCACTCGGGACCTGGATAGAGCGGCAACTCAGTCTCGCCAGGCTGCATGATGGCCGCAGCTGGCAGCGTCGCAGCCGCTAATCCGGCACCAGCAAATGCCTGCATGAATCGTCGACGATTCAGATAGACCGCTTCGGGTGTAATTTCGTTCGATGAAATCTTGTTCGGCTTTAGAATAAGCATTTAGACCTCGCACTCAGTTAAGTGACAGTTTAGTCGTTAAACTTAATCATTCCTTACAGGATTTTTGAGGTAATGGATTACTGCGCCGTTTTTTCAGTCCTTACAGGCGCAGTAATCGGGAAAAGAGGATTGTTTAAGATACCTTGCGCTTTAACCAGAGTATGGGCCCGGACAGGGTGTAACCCAGCAATATCAACCAGAGCCAGAGCTGAGGCTCCGTTGAAATAAACCCTGCCACCAAGACCAAGATAATCATTTTCGGGAAGGATATGCGACCTTTGAGGTTGATCTCTTTTCCGCTGTGATAAAGCACGTTACTTACCATCAACAGACCAATCGCAGCGACGTACAGGGCAATCAAGCCGCTCACTCCCTCAGGACTCCACCCTTCGACGTCAGCCCACCAGACCAGACCCGCCACGGTTGCGGCCGCTGCAGGACTGGGCAACCCCATGAAAAAACGCTTATCCATCGAGCCGATCTGCGTGTTGAAACGCGCTAATCGCAGCGCAGCGCAGGCGCAATAGATAAAGGCCGCCAACCAACCCCACTTACCTGCATCGTTTAGGCTCCAAGTGAACGCAACCAGTGCCGGCGCCACACCAAATGAGACCATATCTGACAATGAGTCATATTCGGCACCAAACTTACTCTGCGTGTTGGTCATACGGGCAACCCGACCATCGAGCCCATCGAATACCATTGCCACAAAAATAGCGATTGCAGCCGCTTCGAACTGGCCATTCATGCCGGCTATGACAGCGTAAAAACCTGAGAATAGAGCCCCGGTGGTAAAGAGGTTTGGCAGCAAATAGACGCCTCGCGGTGGTGCTTTCACACCCTCATCTCCATTAACTGCATCTGAGGCCAGATCTGATTCCGGTTGTGGATTTGGATCTTTGGGTTGGTGGTTCTCTGACATGAAGGTTTCCTTCTAAGGGACCCCTATTCTATCCAAAAACCGGTGCAAGCATAAAGCAGAGTCGCAAATGAGACCTAAAAAGAGGCTCGGACCATCCACGAAGGTCCGAGCTTTGTACGCGGGGTATTAGTTAGCTAAGTTTTGTAGCTAGGAATGCCGTAGTACGCGACCAAGCCAAAGCGGCATCTTCCTCGTCGTACCGCGCACCACTTGGGTTAGCGAAGGCGTGGTCAGCTTCATACCAGTGAAACTCGTAGTCACTCTTACCCGCAGCCTTGAGTGACGCCTCAAAGCCCGACACCATCTCTTGGTTAATGTTTTTATCCAAGGTTCCGAAGTGCCCCAATACAGGCGAGTTGAGATTCGCCAACTCATCAGCACTTTTCGCGACGTTACCGTAATAAATAACGGTGGCGTCTACCGCAGTCGCCAGCGAAGCATTCAGTGACCAACCGCCGCCAAAACACCAACCTAGCGTTGCCACCTTACCATTTGACCGCTCATGATTGCGCAGCCAGTCCACCCAGGCTACCAGCGTGTCTGTCGCTCTTTGCGGATTAAGAGCGCGCATCAGCCCCATTGCCTCCTGTGGAGTTGCTCCGTACTGCCCGTCATACAGATCCACCGCAAGCGCAATATAGCCCTGCTCGGCCAACTCATTAGCGACCGCTCGAATCTGATCATTCAGGCCCCACCACTCATGGATCAGTAGCACTGTAGGTGCCTTCTCAACGTTGGCAGGCAGCGCTATGTCTGCCGTAGCGATTGATCCGTCAGGTAGCTTAACCTCAACGGTTGGCATCTTGTGGCCAGCAGCCGCCGCCAGTTTTGGATCTGCCAGTACCACGGCTAGCGGCAGTGCCGCTAAACCTTTAAGGAAAAGTCGACGCTGCGAGTCCGTTGCAGTCGGCAACGGCTTATCAGAGTTTTTGTATCCACAACCGATCTCATTACACATATATTGCGCTCCTCGCCCCTAGGCTTTGTTTGAAGACTAGCCGCGGTTACGCGCAATAACCGCTGACAGATCTTACCCTGGCACAGGTTTTAACCTAACCGCCATAAAACGGATAGGCCTTTATGACCTGAGTGACTTTTGCGCTGCTATTGCCAAAACGAGGAGGTCATCGCCTCAGTAAAGGAGGCCAAAACCCCATCGGCATCCACACTCATGCAAGCAAGCTGTGCGGGTCGCGAATCCCAGTAACTCAGAGGGTAAGGGATACCATAGCGGCTCATGATCGTTTGCCCAATCGCACACCCCTCAGTCGCCACACAGACGGGGCCCGAGACTGTGCCAAAAAGATCGGGGCGAACCACATAGATGACTGCCGACACATCGTGGCCGTAACAGCCGTCGATATCACGGACTTGAGAGTAGAAATCGACGTAGAACTTGGCAGAGTCCCGCATAAACACGCCCACTCGCGGATTCTTTTCGGCAATCTCATCAAACAGTACTCGAGGCACCATGATCTGATGAGTGACGTCTAATCCAACCATCACCAGCTTCCAGGAGGCGGCGAATACACGGTCGGCCGCATGAGGATCTGAGAGGATATTCGCTTCAGCCACTGGTGAGACATTACCGTCGGTAGCAATCACACCTCCCATGATGACGACCTGTTTGACCTTACCGGGAAGTTCAGGGTCCAAATGAAGGGCGGTGGCTAGATTACCCAGCGGACCGATCGCCACCAGCGATACTTCACCCGGGTATCGATTTACCTGATCAACGATAAACTCCGCGGCACTCTGCGAAACCGCGGAGTGAACAGGAGGCGCAAGGTCAAGGTTGCCAAAGCCATCAGCTCCATGAACAAAATCTGGAAATGGTGCTAAAGGCTTAAACCAAGGCGTCGCAACCCCTTTCGCTACGGGAATATCTAGGCCTGCCATCTCTACTAACTTGAGCGCGTTGGTAGTCGCCTGCTCAACAGAGACGTTGCCATAGGTGGTGGTTAACCCCAGCAACTCGATTTGCGGGTGCGCCATCGCCGTAAAAATAGCCATTGCATCATCGATACCCGGATCGGTATCGATAATCATTTTGTAGGTCTGATCGCTCATTAAATCTCCTAGGCTCGATCTTTACTGTAGGGCACACCGATCGCTTTGGGCGCAACGGCTCGACCAATAAAACCAGCCAACAGCACAACCGTTAAGACATAGGGTAGAGCCTGCATAAATTGCACCTCAATCTGACCTACTAGCGGCAGATCGACCCCTTGCAGCCGCGTCGCGAGCGCCTCAAGGAATCCGAACAACAGACACGCCAGCATAGCCGGTACCGGCCGCCACTTACCGAAGATCAGCGCTGCCAGCGCAATGTAGCCCTTACCTGCCGACATATCACGAACAAAGCCGGCCCCCAAGGCAATTGAGAGATACGCACCGGCCAAACCGCAAAACAGACCCGCCATAATCACAGCGCGATACCTTAACCAAGCGACGGAGATACCCGCCGTATCAACCGCTTGAGGATTCTCACCGACGGCGCGCAAGCGCAGACCGAACCGCGTTTTATAAACCATAAGATAGGTCAGCGGCACCGCTAAAAACGCGATGTAGACCAGCAAGTTGTGTCCACTAACGAGATCGGCGTAGATCTGTCCCAAAATCGGGACATCAGATAGCGCCTCAGCCAACGGAAGCTCTAGAGGACCAAAGCGCTGATCGCCGGATAGAGAGGGGGTCTGCCCGCCTCTTTTAAACCAAGCAATGCCGAGTACGACAGAAAGGCCTGCCGCCAGGATATTGATCGCAAGGCCTGAGACCACTTGATCACCACGGTGAGTGATGCAGGCGAAACCATGTAAAAGAGCCATACTAATCGCGACACCCATAGCGGCAATCAGCCCGAGCCACACTGAGCCGGTCACGGCGGTTGTCGCAGCCGCCGCAAAGGCACCGGCTAGCATTTTTCCCTCTAAGCCGATATCTACGATACCGGAACGTTCAGAGAAGAGTCCCGCCATAGCACAGAGAATCAGCGGCGTCGCTAAGCGCAGCGTAGAGTCCAGGGCCGATATGAGTTGGAGCCAAATATCCATCAGTTGGCCTCCCGGGACTTCGCAAACCGAGCAAATAGACGTTCAAGCGGAGTCCGCATCATGTAGGCCAAAGCTCCGCAAAACAGGATCACTAGCCCCTGAATCACCACTACCAGATCACGCGTAATTGTTGAGAACTCAAAAGCGAGCTCAGCACCCCCTTGAAACAGCGCACCGAACAGGAGGCTGGCCAGGATAATCCCCACCGGATGGTTACGCCCCATTAACGCCACCGCTATTCCTGTAAAACCTGAACCCGCAACAAAATCGAGCACGATCCGGCCTTGCGCACCCATCACCTCATTTATTGCCACCAAACCGGCTAAACTACCGGATATCGCCATAGCAACCACGACCATCTTTTTGGGGTTGATGCCGGAGTAGACCGCCGCCGACTCATTATGGCCGATCATACGTATTGCATACCCCCAGCGGGTTCGCCAAATAAGCAACCAGACCAAGAATGAAGCCAGCAGCGCGACAAAGATTGAGAGATTGAGTGGCGTCTGAGTGATCTTAATCCCGACCTGCGCGAACAGCTCATGCATCAGCGGCAGGCTCGCTCCCTCTGCAATGTCGCGTGTCTCCGGCGCCATCTGTCCGGGTTTAATGAGCACATTAACCAACAGATAGACCATCAGGGCCGAGGCGATAAAGTTAAACATGATCGTTGTAATGACAACATGACTCCCCCGGTAGGCCTGTAGGTATCCTGGAATAAAAGCCCAAGCCGCCCCGAAAATCATACCCGCTGCAATCGCAATCGGTAGCAGCATCCACCAAGGCATGAGGTGATCGAGCGCCAAGCAGACGAGACCGACACCCAGCCCTCCGATATAGGCCTGCCCTTCACCTCCGATATTGAAAAGACCGGCGTGAAAAGCAACAGCGACGGCCAGACCGGTAAAAATAAAATTCGTGGTGTAATAGAGCGTATAACCCACACCCTCGTCATAGCCAAACGCTCCCCGGACTAGAACCTCAACTGCGTCCAATGGGTTCTCTCCAATCAGCGCGACTACGACGCCAGCAGCCAGAAAAGCGAGCGTTACATTGATCAGTGGTATAAGTGCCACATCAGCCCAGACCGGCAGTTTTGCGCCTTTGCTCACCGTCTCGCCTCCTGCTGCTCACCACTGCGTGAGATGGACATCATCAGACCAAGCGACCGAGCATCGGTCTCGGCAGCTGCCACATCGCCTACAATACGCCCCTCGGACATAACGAGTATTCGGTCACACAACGAGAGTATCTCCTCAAGCTCAACGGATACCACCAGCACCGCGCTGCCGGAATCGCGCAGCGCAACGATCTGTTGGTGGATAAACTCAATCGCACCGATATCGACCCCACGTGTAGGTTGCCCGACTAGCAAAATTTTAGGTTTTGGCGCCATCTCCCGCGCGATCACCAGTTTCTGCTGATTGCCACCGGAGAAGCCGGCGCTTTTGAGGGTTGGTGAAACAGGCCTAACGTCAAACTCCTCCATCAAGCGCACACAGTGTTGATTGATCGCTGTGCGGTTCAAAAAGCCTGAGCTATTGAACTCAGCTTCATCCTGAAACCCCATGATGGCGGTCTCTTGGGCTTCAAATGCGCCAACCATACCGTCGCGATGGCGATCTTCAGCGACATGACCAACACCGAGGTGACGCACGGCTTTCGGCGTCAGTTGGTGATCACTATCAACAAGCACACCATCAACCGCTATCGAGCCCTGCTGTATGTCCAGCATTCCAGATAAGACCCGTAACAGCTCTGTTTGGCCGTTACCCGAAACTCCGGCAACCCCAACAATCTCACCGGCCTTGAGGTCAAAACTGACGTCATCCAAACGCATCACGCCGGCATCATCGCGCCAACTCAGGTTATTAACCGCAAGCAGCGTATCACCAGCAACGGCAGGCCTCTTATCAACCCTAAGCAGGACCTTGCGACCAACCATCAACTCCGCTAACTCTTCTCGATTGGTCTGCGCCGTATTGAGCGTCGCCACCATGCGGCCGGCGCGCATCACAGAGACACGGTCGCTGATTGCAATGACCTCTTGGAGTTTATGCGTAATCAACAACACGCTTACACCCTGCTCTCTGAGGGTTCGCAAAATTGCGAATAGCTGGTCTACCTCCTGCGGGGTAAGCACACCTGTAGGCTCATCCAGAATAAGGATTCGCGCACCACGATAGAGTGCTTTAAGGATCTCAACACGCTGTTGCAGGCCGACAGGCAGGTCTGAGGTCAGAGTATCCAGATCAACCGACAACCCGTAAGTATCAGAGATCTCCTGCAATTTGCGTCTGGCAGTCCGAAGCGAATCGCCCAGCGACCAGCTACCCTCAGCGCCCAGCACGATATTCTCGAGCACGGTAAAGTTTTCAACCAGCATAAAATGCTGGTGTACCATCCCGATACCGAGAGAAATTGCCGTCTTGGAGTCGCTAATCTGAACTTCGGAATCCGCTACAAAGATACGACCGGAGTCCGCCGAATAAAAGCCATATAGAATCGACATTAACGTCGATTTACCGGCTCCATTTTCACCAACAATCGCATGTATCTCGCCTGCTTCCACTTCAAGATCGACATCAGCGTTGGCCCGAACCGCACCAAAGCTTTTGTTAATTTTTTCAAGTCGAATTGCACAAGAAACAGGGCCCCGTAGGCCCTGTTTTTCAATCGCTGTCACGGCTTACCTCTTAGTCGAGCGCTGGACAGGTGTTGTCTGACATGTAGTCGTGAACACTCAGCTCACCACTAATAATTGCTTGTTTTGCCGCCGCCACTGCTGTCTTCATTTCATCAGTGATCAGCGAAGCGTTGTGCTCATCCAAGGCCCAGTCAACACCTCCTTCGGCCAGGCCAAGCGACTGGAATCCACCCTTCCAAGTGCCATCTTGCATCGATTTTAGCGAGTTGTAGGCCGCAACGTCGACACGCTTCACCATCGAGGTGAGCATCGTGCCTGGATGCATGTAGTTCTGGTTGGAGTCGACGCCTATCGCATACTTACCCGCATCAGCGGCTGCTTGGTATACGCCAACACCGGTACCGCCAGCGGCTGCGAAAACCACGTCCGAACCACGGTCAAATTGGCTAACGGCAAGCTCAGTCCCTTTTGCAGGATCGTTCCAAGCGCTTGGCGTTGTCCCGGTCATGTTGCTGATCACCGTAACGTTGGGGTTAGCGTACTTCGCACCTTGCGCATAACCACAAGCAAATTTACGAATCAGCGGAATATCCATACCGCCAACGAAACTTACAGTACCGGTTTCCGACTTCATCGCGGCAAGCAGACCTACCAAGAAGGAGCCCTGCTCCTCTTTGAATACCACCGACTGAACATTCGGCTTGTCGACCACCATATCAATCAACGTGATGTTAACGTCGGGATTTTCACCCGCAACAACATCAACGGCAGCCGCTTGAGCAAATCCAACACTGATAATCGGGTTTGCGCCACGCTGCGCAAAGCGTCGAATCGCTTGCTCGCGCTGAGATGCGTTCGTAACCTCAAACTCACGGTAGTCGGTACCGCTCTCGCTTTTAAAACCCTCCATTCCGTCATAAACAGACTGGTTGAAGGATTTATCAAACTTACCGCCCATGTCGAATACAACTGCAGGATTGAGATCCGCAGCCTGAGCACTAGACGCAAGAACAACCGAAAGAGCCAGGGTATTGAGCAACGCTTTTTTCATGATCTTCCCCTTTCTTAATGAAGGATTTACGAAATATGTGTAAATAGTCGATTTAGATACAACATTGAGTCAACCTTAGCCTTAACGAATCAGCAAAACAAGCGACTCAACCTCCACATTCTAGGAAGCCGCCGCAAATGCTCACCACAGCTATTGAATAGCGTTCCGAAAAAAACGTCATAGCCCCTCAAGCGACCGGTATTTACCTTACTGAACCCTGTACTAGCCGGTAATTTATATCTCATCGCTCAGTAAACTGAGGTCCTACATCAGCGGGATACCCCCTGTAGGAGCCCGATTCATCTGGTGAAAAGACATTGAACGGCGCATAGATTTCCAGTTTGAACAAACAACAAAAAAGGAGGCTTGGGCCTCCTTTTATACAGTTCGCGATGGTTCTTTAAACGCTCAACACCTTCTCGCCGCGGGCAATGCCCGACACACCTGAACGCACCACTTCCATTATAGAAGCTGTACCTAAGGCGGCGATAAAGGCGTCGAGTTTAGATGAGTCGCCAATCAGCTGTACGGTGTAAGCGTTGGGCGTCACATCGATGATCTGACCACGGAAGATATCGCAGGTACGCTTTATCTCGGCTCGCATCTGGCCATTGGCTTTGAGCTTGATCATCATCAGTTCGCGCTCAATGTGTTCTCCCTCAGAGAGGTCCACAACTTTTACCACATCCACCAGCTTGTTCAGCTGCTTCGTGATCTGTTCGACAACCCGATCGTTACCGATCGTCGTTACTGTCAAACGCGAAAGCGTCGGATCTTCTGTTGGTGCAACGGTCAGAGACTCGATGTTGTATTGGCGCTGCGAAAAGAGACCTACCACACGTGACAAGGCTCCCGGTTCGTTCTCGAGCAATACAGAAATAATATGACGCATGAATTAAGTCCTCTCTGTCTTGCTGAGCCACATGTCACGCATTGAACCGCGCGGCACTTGCATCGGATATACGTGCTCATGTGGATCGACGTAGATATCCATAAATACCAGACGATCTTTCAAAGAGAATGCTTCTCGCATCGCGGCCTCAAGATCAGAGTACTTATCTACCCGCATCCCTACGTGGCCGTAGGCCTCAGCAAGCTTGATAAAGTCAGGCAGCGCTTTGACATAGGATTGAGAGTGACGTGACTCGTAGTTCATATCCTGCCACTGACGAACCATACCCAGAGACTGGTTATTGATATTGATGATCTTCACAGGGATGTCGTACTGCTTACAGGTCGACAGCTCTTGAATGTTCATCTGGATCGAACCTTCACCAGTAACACAGGCGACATCAGCATCAGGGAAGTTCATCTTAACGCCCATGGCTGCCGGCAGACCAAAGCCCATAGTTCCCAAACCACCCGAGTTGATCCAGCGGTTTGGCTTGTTGAACTTGTAGTACTGCGCGGCGAACATCTGGTGCTGTCCAACGTCAGAGCAGACGAAAGCGTCACCGTTGGTCACCTTAGAGAGCATCTCAATAACCTGTTGCGGCTTCATCTGCTCGCTATCATCGGTGCGGAAACGGCCACCATGACGTCCACGCCAGTCATCAATCTGCGTCCACCAAGAAGCGATTGCTTCAGCATCTGGCTTGGTATCCGCAGCGGCCACCAACTCGATCATCTCATCAAGCACGGCAGCCGCTGGGCCCACGATCGGTACATCAACTTCAATTGTTTTAGAGATCGAAGCAGGATCTATATCGATATGTACGATTCGAGCCGTTGGACAGAATTTATCGGTCGCATTCGTCACACGGTCGTCAAAGCGCGCACCAACAGCCAAAATGAGATCTGCATGGTGCATCGCCATATTAGCTTCGTAGCTCCCGTGCATCCCAAGCATCCCGAGCGACTGACGGTCAGTTCCCGGGTAACCACCCAAGCCCATCAGTGTATTAGTGACTGGGTAGTTCAGGGTCTGGGCCAACTTGATTAGCTGCTGACTCGCATCACCCATAATCACACCACCACCGGTGTAGATCACAGGGCGCTTGGCTGCCAACAACATATCGACAGCCTTTTTAATCTGACCACTATGGCCACGGCTGATTGGGTTGTACGAGCGCATCTTCACAGACGCAGGGAACTCATACGGGTAGCGCTCTGTTGGCGTCGTCATATCTTTTGGGATATCGACGACAACTGGTCCCGGACGACCCGACTCTGCAATGTAAAACGCTTTTTTAATGATCGCTGGGATATCTTCCGGACGTTGCACACTGAAATTGTGTTTAACGATCGGACGGGAGATACCGAGCATATCGGTCTCTTGGAACGCATCTTCACCGATGAGGTAACTCATAACCTGACCGGTGATAACCACCATAGGAATCGAGTCCATGTAGGCCGTTGCGATACCAGTCACCGCGTTGGTCGCACCCGGACCTGAGGTGACCAGCGCTACGCCGGCCTTATTGGTCGCGCGCGCATAAGCATCAGCCATGTGTGTAGCAGCTTGCTCATGGCGCACCAAAATGTGCTGGACCTCTTCCTGCTGAAAAATTGCGTCGTATACGTGTAGCAACGCACCACCAGGATAGCCATAGATGTACTTAACGCCCTGATCACGGAGCGCGCGTACCACCATTTCTGCGCCGGAAAGTAATTCCACTTTTTTACCCTCTAGAATGTGCCGTTTGGCACTTAGTCGATTTCAGCTCTTGGAGTGGCACAAATCCCACTTCCAGATAATTGAGCAGTTGCTCCGCTCAGGGGTTGTCCCGAGCACGCACTAAAGCGTTTTTTTCGTGAGCAAAGACTACTCTGTCCGCCTGCGAGAGGGTCTCTCTGTGGGCGGCTCTAGACCTAAGCCGGGTATTGCTTTTAACAGCCTTGTACGACTCGCCGATACGGGGGGTAAATGCATCGCGAGCTTAGCTGGTTATTTTCGCATCGGTACCTATGGACTTCAACCCGCAAAGCCGCCTATTTACAACGGTTTGCCCATTAGAACCGCAGAAAACAATCTATTCATCAGAAATGCGTAATTTACTCGACCAATTCGTAAATTTGGCCCGACCACTCTATTGGCGAGAATACCAAGCTCTGGTTATAGTACGAATACAGCTTAAGGAGCCAACGATGCATAACATCTCCGATATCAAGAACAAAGATCGTGTAATTGAAGAGCTACTGAGATTCACTCGCAAAGTCCTGGCCGAGCCTCAGATTTGTGACCAAGCCAAGTCGATCGCACGTAAACATATGAAGTCAGATAATGCTAATCAGAAGATCGCTGAGGAGCTCTCAGGTAGCACGAGCGTTCGCATTCCTCTGGAGCACAGCGAGGCAGACACCCTCTTTCTGGAGCTGCTTAAAGATGTTGTTGCTGACGAAACCGCGCTTTACTGAGAACCACGGCTGAACAGATTTAGAGTGGTTTGCGCAACCACTCAAGGCTCGCTTTACCCTCAGAGACCTGCAGCGCCTCAAGCAGTTCAGGTATTAAGTGCTGAAGTTGTTGGTCGATCTGCCATGGCGGGTTGATCAACAACATACCAGAACCGTACATCCCTCTCTCGGTTGGGTCGGATATCTGTAATTCCGACCGTAAAATACCCACATCGATGCAGCCCTGTACGACCTTAGTGATCATCTCCTCGTGACGCTGCGCCGCAAGTACTGGATACCAGATAGCGTAGCTTCCATTACCCCAGGAGCGCAGGGCTTTACCCATGAAGGCCGCAACCTGAGCATATTCAGTCTTCACTTCATAGGCGGGATCGATCAGCACCAAACCGCGGTTAGGTTTTGGCGGTAGCATACCCAGAACCCCTTCATATCCATCACGATGGTGCACGCCGACTTGGGCATAAGCGCGAAAGTTGCTCTTAAGTGCTTGAACTTCTTGTGGGTGAAGCTCCATCAAGTGAATCTTATCCTCGTCACGTGCCATCTCGGCAGCAAACCAGGGTGATCCTGGATAGGTCTCGAGCTGTTCGCGGTTCAACCTTCGAACAAGATCCAAGTAGTGCCCCAATAGAGAGCCTGAATTGTGCGCCCAAAGTTGCGCGATTCCCTCTAGGTACTCTCCCGTCTTCAAGGCCTGTGCATCGCGCAAATCATAGATTCCACGACCCGAGTGGCTCTCTAAATAGCTCCAGGGTTTAGCTTTGCGATTTAACGACTCTAGTAGGGCCACTAAGGTCAGATGTTTATGGAGATCGGCAAAATTACCGGCATGAAACCCGTGTTGATAGCTAAGCACTAAATCGATTCCGCGAGGCTGAGATGATTGAAACGCTGCGCCATTAGCGCGGCAATGCGCTCCAGACGTTGACGGTCCGAATCATAAAGCACCGTGTCCCCAGACTCAAAATAAATGCCAAGCCGATTGGGTATGCCCGAGTAGGGCTGGAATAGAGAGGTACGTGTGCTTGCTGAGCATTCGAAATTACCAGGCTGAAGCGTTGAATGGCGAAGCTGCTCCCCGCTCCACTCTGGCGCACGATCAGCCCCTTCGACTAAACAGATCTTCACACCCTTGAGCACCAAGGCATAGTTTGTCTGTGAACCATCAAACACCTCGAAGAGATTGATCAGAGGAGAGTAACCGGTCGAGACACTGATAAAGCCCCACTGGCGCCCAGACTGAAAGAGCTTTAATAGCTGCTTGCCGTCCGGTGATAAACTTATGTCGCGCGCTTCGTAATTACGCAGCAGGAGTGGGTTACTCATACGATAAGCCGGCGCTTTGAGGTAGTGGTCCAACAGGGTGTCAGCCAACAACACGCCAGCATCCGGTGTCGCAAGACTGGCTTTTTTGAGCGCGAGTGGCGTAACTTGTGGCTTTTGAGTAACTGTAGGTTGAGGTGCAGAGCTACAACCAACCAAAATGAGTGCATAGAGCGCAATTCCAACCAACCTGATATTCAATGTCGACTCCTTAAGTTTCTTCATATTTCACGCTAGATATCAAAGAGTTAGCATCTCAGCGCTGGGGTTCAGTTTGACTATAGCTCAATTTTTGATTTCTTCTTCTCGGTGCCGCTAAAAGTTCGCAAAATGCTATACTGCGCGCCATCGAAATGAGCCTGGAGCCGCTACAATGAGCCAAACCCTTACGATCACGCGACCTGACGACTGGCACTTACACCTTCGCGACGGCGAGGTGCTTAAACATGTTGTTGCAGCGACCGCAAACCAGATGGGACGCGCCATTGTTATGCCTAATCTGCGACCGCCCGTGGTCAAGGCGGCTGATGCACTAGCTTATCGCGAGCGGATTTTGCAACAGCGCCCAGAAGGCTCTAATTTTGAACCGCTAATGACGCTCTACCTGACAGACAACACGACACCCGAGGTGATTGCAGAAGCGGCCGCAACTGGCGTTGTAAAAGCCGTGAAACTCTACCCAGCTGGAGCTACCACTAACTCAGACTCCGGCGTCACTGACCTTGGCAAACTTGATGCCGTTTGCGAGGCATTGCATGAAGTTGGCATGCCGCTGCTGATTCACGGTGAGGTGACACACAATCATGTGGATATATTCGATCGCGAAAAACAGTTTCTCGATGAGATTCTGACCCCGCTTGCGGCAAAGCACACCGGCATGAAAATGGTAGTCGAACACATCACAACTAAAGATGCAGCTGAGTTTGTCGCTTCTCAAGGTGACAACGTGGGTGCCACCATTACCGTGCAGCACTTAGCGTACAACCGAAATCATATGCTGGTTGGTGGCATCCGTCCTCACTTGTACTGCTTGCCAATCTTGAAACGCAACATTCAT
>Ga0102948_1000552_pt1 | contig 14741 bp, 17 predicted proteins | sample SalPonA_A_H2O_MG_FD_78211 | JGI IMG/M metagenome (GOLD analysis project Ga0102948, IMG submission 78211) | Water microbial communities from South San Francisco under conditions of wetland restoration - Salt Pond MetaG R2A_A_H2O_MG | ecosystem: Environmental > Aquatic > Non-marine Saline and... | reverse complement strand
TCATTGATAATGATGGGGCATATAAAGGAACAACACCCTACATAAATGGTATCCGCATTGTAAAAGGCGATACTTTTGATTCTTTCATAATTGATTTAGATATAACTCAAGATAGTGATTTAATCCCTAATTCACCATATATTGCAAGATGTGACCGTGAAACATGTACTATTGATCCAGAAATGGGTCCGTTTATTCCAGATTATGTTGAGGAATGGTTGTATATAAGTTTTCCTGGATACAGCATTGTACGTAACAGTGATGGAGGATGGTTACTAGACAATGAAAAAACTGCATCTACATTCAGTGGTCAACGTATAGTTGAAAGCGATGGACCCATTTTATATGGACGTGCGTATGGAGAATTTGAAGCCAATCTAGAATTATCAGTAGGAATAGTTCCTGGAAGTATCTTCAGATCATATGAAACTGCTAATCCACAAACAATTGTGATTGAAGTAGATAAGTAAGTTAACCTAGGTACCAAATGGGTAAATATCTAATGGAACATTTCTTAGAAATGGACAAAGAGAAGAAAACAAATATATATAAATTAATTTTAACTGCTGGAATTCCTCTTGTTTATTCAGTTACTTATCTTCCAGCAGATATCACTGTTTCACAAGCTATATCTGCTTATTAGTTTTTTTTGTAATTGTGTATTTTGCTATTAGAGCTTTAAAGTATTTTGAAATTATATAAGTTAATCAAATTACTTGAAGTCTTCTTTTTATATACTTCTCAGTTGTTTCTAAGAAATATATTGTAAAATATCAGATATGATTTCCCATACCACTACATCAAAGTTCATTCACTGGACTTTTACAGTGCTCTATGCATATGGAATATTCAAACAAGTTGGTGATTTAGAAGAACTAGAAGACACCGCTTTACTTAACTTTGAAATTGCATTTGCCATTGCCTTCTTAGTAATTGTGCTTATTAGATATTTTTATATGAAAGGGACACCTACCCTTCTTGGCGCACATGAAGAAATGAGAAAAGGGCATTTATTTATTGCAAAAACTGTGCACCGACTTGTTTATTTTAGTTTAATAATGCTGCCTACTACTGGTCTACTCATTGCTGCAATGCTTTCTTTTGATACAGGAGGAATGGGTATAGCGATAGGTTTACATGAGTTTTCAGCATCACTGAGTTATCTAGTTATTGCGATTCATATTGGAGCTTCTTTATACTCTCGCTTAAAAGGTGAGGGTATTTGGAATGCTATGGTTCCTGTCTGGAAGGAAACAGGGAAAGTCAATTCTGACCTAATATCAAAATTAGAGGTTGTAGAGAACAAAACTTACGACCAGATTGAAAAGATATTTAGATTAAACTAAGGTTATGAAAATATTTCTTCAGGCTCGTGGAAGTTACGACACGCTCTTGAATCTATCTAAATGGTCAGAGCAAAATGACATTGAGAGAATAGGTCTTCCGGACCACTATATAGTTGGAAAACAACGACATGATAAAAATGACAGCACTCCAGCTTTAGATTTATTAACCGCAAGTGCAGGGTTAGTTAGAGATACAGAAAAAATGGTGTACTCAATACTTGTCTCACCAATAACCTTTAGACATCCAAGTGTGCTGGTCAAAATGGCCTCAACAATAAATGATATGGCAAAAGGAAGATTTCGTTTAGGTGTTGGAACTGGGTGGCTAGAAATTGAACATGATCTCTACGGCATACCATTCCCAGATTTAAAAACTCGTTTTGAAATGCTCGAGGAATCACTAATTTATATCAGAGAAGCACTTTCAGGAAATGCTAAGGGGTTTCAAGGTAAGTACTACCAACTAAAACAATTTCCAGTTGAGCCAGCAGCTTTACAAGACATCCCCATAATTATTGGGGGTGGAGGAAAGGTTAAAACTCCAACTTTAGCTGGGAAGTATTCGGAGGAGTTTAATATATATGCCGGTCCTAAAGAAATACTATCAAATAGCATCTCTCTATTTAAAGAAGTTGCTGTTGAAGACGGAAGAGATGTATCAAAACTAGAAATTACTACAGCATGTCCTCCAGTAGTAGGTTTAACTCAAGATCGTGTTGGGGAATCATTAACTGCTGCTGCTAAAGCACTATCCCAATCTGAAGATGAGATAGCTAATACCTGGAAAGAGAAAAGCTATCTCTACGGTACACCAGATGAAGTAGCCGCAACTTTATCTATGTGGCAGGAAGTTGGAATTGAGGCTGTTTATCTACAGTTACTATCACTGCAAGAAGATAATCGTAATGAAACAATAGAGGTTATCAAGCAGGCAGTAGAGTTAATTTAAGACCTGCTGCTCGTTAAAAATTTCTGTCTTAGGTCGATGCAATACTTAACTTAGAGCGTTGGATGAACATAAATTAATTTAGTACTTTCAATGCTCACCAGTCACAAAAGATGTTGGTTAAATGTAGGTACTGCTTACCCTGTGCATACCCTTGTGGTATCTACACCAACTCTTTAAAGTTTTACTTTATTAGTTCATAGGCTGGAAGAGTTAAAAAATCTTCAAATTCTTTGTTGATAATTAATTCAGTAAAGAGTTCTACTGCCTCATTTAACATTTCAGTGTTGGTAACAAGAGTATGTAAACTTTGTGAAATTGTGAATTATTTTATTTTTCCTTATTGGGGCCTGGAAAAAATCTATTAGTTGTTTTTTGATACTCTTTGTAATCTGGACGCTTTTGAAGTGAAAAATACTCTGAAGGAATAGCTCCTGTGGTATATACGAGTGTTTTATACATCATTCGTGAGGCGTAAAGTAAGCCAAATCCTAGAAAGTACCACTCAATACTTCCTGATCTCTCAAGACTTAACCATGAAGGGATAGCCATAATTACCAGACCATTCCAAACCATCCATTCAGCAAAATAGTTTGGGTGTCGAGAGTATCTCCATAAACCTATATTGCACACTTGGTTTTTTTTACCTTCTTTTTTCATTCGTCGTAAAAACTTTAACTTCTGAACATCTGCTACAGATTCGATTATGAGTGAACTGGCCCATATCAGGATGCCAAATATCTCAATGATATTTATCGTCTCGCTTATATTCGAGGAGACTATAGATATTGGGATAGCTAAAAACGAAGCATTAGCTAGTCCTTGAGTGATAGCATCAACTTGAAGAGCAAGTTGTGTGTTCTCTTTTCCTTCTTCCTTCCAAAGTATGCGTTGATATTCATATCTTGGAAATTCTTTTTCCAGATATCCAACTCTCCATAGCTTTATCGCACCAAGACCCATTCTTAATCCAATCAGGATTACCATCATGCTTACTATGAATGATCTGATTTCATTCCCAGTACTAAATATAAAACTAACAACTCCTAAAAGTACTAGTCCCCAAGGCCATCCTATATCGACGTAGCTCATTCTCCCTGTTCTGGAAATTGGAATGCATACAACAATTGTGAATAAGATTGCTTGTCCAATTAAATTAGAATAACCCACTTTATAAAATTCTGAATAACTAAGCAATATTCCTAAACCTACAAGATAAGGTACTAAGGGTCTGAAATACTTCACTTTTTTATACTAATGTGATGTTTTTTGATATTTAACTTATCTTGTAGAAAATCAGAATTGACCAATCAGGAGAGAGAAATACTAAGTAAAATATTAAAAAAGGAGGAATTATGGAAAACAATGCATTCAGCTCTGAACCTGATTACAGCATCAGTTCGGCAACGCCAGTAGAAACTGCTGAAGAGTTAGCAACATTTGATAAAAGAATGGGTGGTGTTTCGATAAATAAAAAGACTTTTAGAGTATTTAGATTTATGGGTAAGTTTCTAGGACGTCTTATCACGCCAAAACCAGATAAAACTGGAGTTACTGTTAGGGATGAACCTCATATTGGACGAGGGGTTCTCATTGTCCAACCAGAAATCCAAAAAGGTAAGGGTGCATTATTCATAGTTCATGGTGGTGGGTATGTTGTTGGTAGTTACAAAGATAATTTGGGATATGCTTGCGATACTGCAAGAGAACTAGGGGTAACAGTAATTAGTCCTGGTTATGGACTCGGACCTGAAGAACCCTTTCCTAAAGGTTTAGATGATCTTCATGAAACATGGCATTGGCTTCAAGAAGAAGCACCATCATTAAATATTGATCCTTCAAAAATCGTTGTTGGAGGGATTAGTGCTGGAGGAGGGATTGCAGCAGGACTAGTGCAAAGACTTCATGATGAAGGAGGTGTTCAACCATCCGCACAATTACTCATCTACCCAATGTTAGATGATCGTGTAGCAGCAAAGAGAGAACTTGATGACCGTGCACATAGGGTTTGGAGTAATGGAAGTAACTTATTTGGTTGGTCGAGTTATTTAGGCCAAGATCCTGGAGGTGAGGTAAAGCCCTATGCTGTTCCTGGAAGGAGGGAGGATTTAAAAGGACTTCCTGCTACCTGGATTGGAATAGGTACTGCAGACTTATTTTTAGATGAAGATAGGGACTATGCAAAAAGATTAAAAGAATCAGGGGTTGAAGTAACTTATGTTGAAGTTGCAGGTGGAATCCATGCTTTTGACGGTGCTCAAACTCAGATGGGAATTGATTTTGTTAGACACCAACGGGAGTTTCTAGTAAAACACCTAAGTTAATTCGAAGATTATTTATATCTTTGGTTCTCTATTTTTGATATACCAATAACAAAAAGCCATTGCAACAAATGCTGTTCCCATGGATACATAGTCATATTTCATAATTGCTGAAGTGATGACAATAACTAGAACTAGAACTGAAATTATAAAAAATCTTGTGTCATTCATATACAAAATTATACAGATTTAGGCAGTTTAGAAATTATGAAATAAAATAGAGGCGACTAATTGTTAAAAATCAAAGTTGTAAGCTGCCAAACAATGATGAATATGAAGACAGCAGTTTTTTTAGATACTTTCTTATTATTAATCCAATCTAATATTTCTTGAAAATTCATTTATCTCTAATCATTTCTTGTTGGAACTAAAATCGTCACAAAGTGAGTATACGATCCTATTTTATAATTTTTTGTGTCTGATTGTTTGTACTGCATAAGGTTATTAATTATTGATCTATTGAAATTAAGTATGGAGAATAATCTTCATTTGGCGTTCCGCCGTTTAAAACTGTTCTGTTGAAATAATTATTTACATCTAAGGATTCTGCATAATTAATGCTTCCTTTAAGGAAGGTATATTTAGTTAAAGGACTAATTGAACCAAATGCAACAAAATCATAGTGTCTTGAATCTTTCATATAGTATCCATGAATCTCTACATCTTGTGGAGATAATATGGTGTTGTAAACTTCGATTTCAGTTAATTCTTCAGAATCTGCATATCCACTGAACCAATCCTCACTGTATATAACATCTGTTTTATTACGGATTACTAAATCTTCACCCGCATCAATAAATGGGGTTAAAAAAGGATCCTGTAAAATCATATTTTGACAAGCATTGACCAAACAATACTCTACGACTGCACCAGCTCCTGTTGAGTGAGCCATGACGGAGATATCATTAAAGTCAGCAGCTTCTCTTACAATTTTGGTCACTGTATTCGTATCACTGCTTAAATTTTGAAAATAATTCATACTGTCTTCAATATCATTTTTCATCTCAAACATGACACTATGGATATTTGAAGAGTTCTCAGTACTGCCAGTATTAAAAATTATTCCTGAAGGCAGGTCTGTAAACATTGCCAGACCTGTATGGTCAATTGAAAAAATAACATACCCCTGAGAGGCCAAGTGGATTAATTGGTCAGAGGCAAATATTTTTTCTCCAGCCCATCCATGTGAATATATAAGCACTGGAAACTGTTGATTAGATATAGGTGAAAGTCCTTCTTGAACTTCAAATTTTGAAAACTTTAAATGCTGTAATAGAAATTCTGGTAAAGAGAGTTCCCATGTCCTGTTTAAATATCTAACAATGTATGTTCCCCAATTACCATCTGCACTTCTTAATATTTGATTAAAAGAACTATCTTCATTACTTGGGTAGTAGACATCTACTAAAAGCTCCCTTTGTGTTTGTTCTTGAAGATTGCTTATTTCAATAAATTCAACGGGGTTTAATCTGCTTTCAATAGTTATTAACTCCTCACTGTACCCTACTGAATAAAGAGCACCCGTTTGAGATTCAAATGAAGGCACAGGAAAAACATAGAGCAACACTGTAGTTGCAAGTGTGAGCGTAAGAGTTTTAAATGAAATCAGGAATCTAACATATTTTTTTGAACTTTTATAATCAGACAAAGTTATAAGTGACCTTAGAAAAAAGAGTATGTAAATTAAGTAATACTGCCATCTTAAACCTACAAAGATAAGCTGAGTAATAATTGTTATCAAGAAAGTACTGAGCAATATTTTCTGTGTTGTTGGGGTAAAACGTTGGAAAAATAAAGTCGTAAACCCAAACCCAATAATTAATATATCAAAAAAATCCATGTGTAACTATATTACTTGGGTTATAAAAATTAGAATTCTAATCTCAAACATACTTCTTAACTAAACTAGTTAAATGTTGAAATTTTTTTTCCGTAATTTATTGACTTCGGTTATCTCAATATTTATTTTTCTTCTAATTATGTTCTATGGGATAAATATTTTAATTCCAGGTGATTTCTTGACTCCGCTTCGCTTGGTGATGTCAAAAGAGGAGCTAGATGCACTTCGAGATACTTTAGGTGCAAATGATCCTTTAATACAGCAATATTACAGATGGATACAAAGTGTCTTTAGTGGTGAGATTACCCCTGGTGGCTTTAGACAGCGTTCAAGTAAAACTGTTCTTGACACCGTACTCCCGACTTTACATGTTCTTCTGCCTTCTTTTGTAATATCAATTTATCTCTCCAGAATCCCTGTATTGAAAACAAAAGTAAAGCGTTTAGGGAAAGAAAAGATATTTAGTGATGTGTTTGGCATATTGTTGATTAGCCTTTTTCCTCCCATAATCTATTTTTTTATCGGTGAACGACTTGAAAGTTTGTTTAGGAGCTTATTTAATCAATTTGAAATTACAGGAACGTCCAGTGAAATACTCCTATTCAGTGAATTAAGAATAGGTTTTGGATATCTGCTTTTTGCAATTGCATGTTCATTTATAATTGTAAGTTTTTTTGAACTGCTTGCATTGATAAACATACCTAAACAAAAACTTCTAATTGCTGGATTACTCCTGCTTATTATCTTCCTCTTTTTTGATACAAAAGAAGTGGTAACGATGTTGTTTTATTCTAAAAATGCATTTATAACAATTGGAATACTTACTGTTTTACTTATCGGTGAATTTATCTTATTTAATAATATTATTGTCCAAAATATCTCCAAAGAAGACCACATTATGACGGCCTCAGCAATAGGATTTTCAAATCAAAAAATATTTAAAGATCACATCATCAGAAACTCATTCTTCCCCTTTGCAACAAGAATTGCGATCAACCTTCCTTACACAATCGCCTCTTTGGTGATTGTTGAATCTACAACTGGTTGGGGTGGCATGGGCTCAATGCTTTATCAAGCTATTATGAGCCAGGACTCTAATGCTGCAATGGCTATCTTATTTTTACTTGCAATACTTACAGCAACTTTACGTCTAGGAATTAACTTCTCACAAATTGTATTTAATCCACAACTTCGAGGTACGCGTAATGTTTAAATTGATACTAAGGAGTACTTATAAGACATACCATGGAAAATTAGGGTATTTTTTCTTACTTCTCCTCATGACTGGATCCATTGCTCATGTTTTCTTGCTAAAAACAATTTGGCCAGTAAATATTTATGATCCTATTATTGGTTTTGATCTATCTGTATTCCCTCATCCAGTAACACCCTCCGGTTCACATTTACTGGGGACAGACCCTCTTGGTAGAGATGTTTTGAGTATGTTTTTAGCTGGTTCAGAGCCTTTAATAAAACTCTCTATTGTCTCTTTTATAACTGGATTAGTTTCAAGTTTACTTGTTGGAACTTTTGTACCTTTTCTATTTAGACGCTTTGACTTAGTTCTACGAGAGTTCTCTTCAGGGTTAGTACTAATCTCACCCCCAATTGTTTTGCTAATTCTTGGTACAGGAGATTTTCTTGAAAAACTTAGTCCTGAAACTGTTGGTTTTATCTATGGATTGCTTGGAGGACTAGGTGTCTGCTACTTAGTAATAAGCACACGAGTTAAAGAGCTTATTAATTCTGAGTTTTTAAATGCCTCAAGAGTTATAGGTGCAAGTGAGCTTCAAATAGCCTTAAGGCATATCCTGCCATTAATAATTCCCTATTCTGTAGCTCTAATGTTGTCAGTAACAACTAGTGGAATAGTTGCTTATGGCTTTGCTTCTTTTTTTGGACAGGTTGGATGGACCCCTAACTGGGGGATGATGATATATGATGCTATTACTTATGGAAGTTATTTAGGTGGAACAAATTTATGGAATTTACTACCTCCAACATTTGGATTCATTTTTTGTTCAAGTTCCTTTTATCTAATTAGTATCAGTGTGAAAAAACAATTTGGGATAAGTCTTTAATCCTCAATTACTATAAGAGTGATGAGAGCGTCAATCAATATAAAGTATCTAACTTTCATAGCAGTTCTGATTATGGTGCTTTTTAGTGTCGAAATGATACTAAGCCTTAATGGGATTGAAGAATCTATTGCATTCCCAATTTTCTGGATTGTCTTTTTCTTGTGGATTCTTTTTGGGAAAAAATTCTTACAGAAAAGAACAAAATGAGTTTTATTGAAGAATTAGAACGTATATGGGACACTTGGGAGATAGTGCTTATTATTATTCCTATCATTATCTATCAATTATTTAAAAAATGAAAAAATTACTAACACTTAATCCTTTCATCTATTTTGCAACAGCATACACCTCTTACCCTTTGATGTATGTATTTGAAAACTCTAATATTTTTGTAAATTATTTCTTTTTATTTTCATTCATTTCAAGTTCTGTCTTAGGTTTTATTAGTTTGGTTAATAAAAATGGTTAGTTCTTCAGCGACAACAGTTCAACAATACATAAATGAACTCGAAAATGAAAAAGCTAAAGTGATCAGATATGTCCGAAAATTAATTCTTGAGAATCTACCAAAAGGAATAAAAGAAACGATGGACTGGGGAATGATTAATTATGAAATACCTCTTTCAACTTATCCGAAAACATATAATAAGAAACCTTTGAGTGTGATGTCTTTAGCAGCACAAAAACATCATTTTGCACTTTATTTACATGGTGTTTATTGCGACAAAGAGTTGTATGAGTCCTTCTCGAAAGATGTAATAGTTGAAGTAGGTAAATTAGATATGGGTAAGTCGTGTTTACGTTTTAAAAAAGTAGAGTTATTTCCTGAAAAGACTGTATCTAAAGTTATAAAAACTATTACACCAAAAGTTTATATTGAATGTTATGAGCGGTATAAATAAAAAGTATCTCTTTGGATCAGTTGTCTTATTTCTTGGAATCTTTGTTCTCGAAGGAGTTTTAGCCTTATTTGGAATTGAGGAATCGATCTTATTTCTTGTTTATTGGATCTTATATTTTGTTTGGCTTTTTAAAGGCAAAGATTATTTGAAAAAACGGTCAATATGAGTTTTATAGAACAGCTTGAAAAGGTCTGGGATACTTGGGAGATTATGCTTGTCATAATTCCGATAATTGTATGGCAACTATTTAAAAAATAGATTGATGTTTTAAACTCTATATATATGTCACAAAGAAAATTCATAATTGATGCGGATACAGGATCTGATGATGCAGTCGCAATCTTGATGGCTTTACGAGAACCAACAATTGACGTTCTTGGAATAACTCTTGTTTCAGGAAATGTTCCTCGAGATCAGGGAATTATTAATACTCTCTCAACCATTGAGCTTTGTGAAGAAACCACAAAAGTATACGCAGGTGCAGACAAACCTTTAACTCGTGATTACTCAGGGGTCCAGACCTTAGAGGAATTTTCAGCCCACGTTCAATCCCGATCTCCAGTTTCACTGAGCGCGCAATGCGTTCATGGCGAAGATGGCATGGGAGACATTGGTATAGTGCCAAAACATACTGAGTACGAAAAAGAGAATGCAATTGATTTTTTAATTAACTCCTTTAACCAACAACCAGGTGAAATTACGCTCGTTACTTTAGGACCATTAACAAATATTGCATTAGCTATTCAAAAAGATCCAACCATTGTTGAAAAGATTAATTATTGTTATGTCATGGGTGGAACTTCGGATGGGACAGGAAACGTATCTCCAACTGCAGAATTTAATATCTGGGTTGACCCAGAAGCAGCAGCAATAGTTTTTGATTCAGGACTTCCAATAACAATGGTTGGTTGGGATAACTCCTATAAATATGCAATGTTAAAAGAAAAAGAAATAGAGAGGTTTAAATCATTGAATACAAAGTATTCAGATTTCTGTATTGATATTCAGAAAACTCTTATTGAGCTGACACACTCTTGGTATGGATTTTGTGGATTTGATTTACCTGATCCAATAACAATGGCAGTCGCTATAGACAATTCTGTCATTCTTGAATCACAGCAACTGCATGTAATAGTTGATACAAGAGAAGGCATTACAAGAGGCCAAACCATTGTTGATTTTTATGACAACGAAAAAGGCAATCAGAATGTTAGGGTTGTCACAAAGTCAGATAAAGAAAAGTTTTTGAATATGCTTGAGGGATATGTGAAGTAATGAAGAAAACAGCTCTTTTGTTTATGTTGGTTTTATTTATTGGTTCTTGCCAAGCCGAAGACCCTTCATCTATTAGATACGATATGCAAGGATATATTGAAGATGTAAGAATAGACAGTGAGGGTGCATTCATCAATATATTGGTTAATGGACAGATGATAAGCCAAGAGGGTCTAACAATGATTGATTATGGATGGGCTACCGTTACACCTGATACAGTTATTTATTTAAATGGTGAAGTAATAAATTTTTACCCATTTGAAATAGATGAAAATATAAATGTTTTAGTCCAATATGATGGTGTAATTATGGAGAGTTATCCTGTTCAAGGAACTGCTTCAGTGGTTTCGATTAAAAAAGATAACTAACAACAGGCTTCAGAATCAGTTTTAACCTCTTCTAAAACCTCTGCATTTGGATAGTATCCATCTGGATATGTAGGACATACTGCTTGTATCGAACCATCTTCAAGCTGTAAAACCATGCCATCAAACTTTTTCTCTTTCATATATGTAGAGGCATCTTCTTGAGATTCGAAAGGTTTTGAACAGCGTTCTACTTCCCATTCTTCTGTTGTTTGGTTTTCAGACATGCTTTTATAGTAATTTAAATTTGTCTTTTTAAATGGATAATTTAAGAATTTTAATTGTATATAATTTTTTAATGCTTGTTAAGCTTTTAAAATCCAAAATCCATAACTGTTTTATCACAGATCATAATGTTGATTATGAAGGCTCTATTCTTATCAACAAGACTCTTATGGATGCAGCAGGTTTTTTACCAAATGAAAAAGTACATGTTTTAAGCGTTACCTCTGGTGAAAGATTAGAAACCTATGTAATTGAAGGTAATCATGATTCTCAAGATATAGTTATCAATGGCGCAGCTGCACATAAAATTAAAACAGGAGAGAAAGTAATAATAGTCTCTTATGCTTTATTTACAGAAGAGGAAGCCAATTTACACACACCAAGTGTTGTTTATGTTGATGAGGGAAATAATTTAAAGGAATAAATGAGTAAAAAAGTATATTTTCTTTGCCTGAATATGAAAACTGGGTATCAGACTCAACTACTTAGTTGAGTTAATATAACTCCAAACTGAATATTCATCTAGATTAATATCTCGAACACCTCTATCGTCCAATGCTGCAACGACTTGAGCACGATGTTCTGCAGAGTGGAAAATCATCTGTGAAAGAAGAGTAGACGCTCTAGTAGTTCTTGGCTCTCCATCAATTTCCCAGTGAATATCTTTATCTTCCATATCTACATAATTAAGAGCTGCTGCATCTATTCTCTCTAGATGTTTTAGTAATTCATCAATAACTTCAGGACTATCTGGATTATTAAGTTCAGGTGGTGTTATTGCTACTTTTGGCTCAACTCCTGCCAACCTTTTTTCATAAGCATGTGATGCAAAAACAGTGTGTATAAGAATCCTCTTTATGCGCCATTCAGGATCAACAATATAGTAATCTAAAACTTCACTATCGAGTTTTTGTACGGCTTTGTAGATTTCTTGGTTGGCCCACGCCATATGTTTTAAAAGTAGTTCAATAGATATCATGGTTAATTTTTAGCTATGTAGTTCCATACGTCATAATCATCTAAGTTAATACTTCTAACATCGTGCTTATCAAGAGCAGCAACGATTTGTGCACGATGTTCTGCTGCATGAAATATTAATTGAGAGAGAATTATTGAAGCTGTTGCACTTCGCTCTCCTTTGGAAGTCATAAATACAATTTCCTCATCATCCATATTTGCATTTTTAATTAATTGAGAATCAAGCCTCTCAATATGTTCTAATAACTCATTGATCACATCTGAGCTTTCAGGGTTTTCTAATACAAATTTTGAAAACGGCTCTTTATTTAATCTTCCGCCATATAAATGGGCTGAACCGACAATGTGCACCATTATGTTTTTAACGGTCCACTCAGGGTCAATAATGAAATAATCCAAAACCTCTTCATCTAATTTTTGTACTTCTTTATAAATCTCCTGATTAGCCCATGCCATATGTCTACATAGAACTTCTACAGATATCATTTCTTTTCCAATTTGGATTCACTTTCGAGCAATTCACGTTTACGCTCAATTCCCCCTTCAGCGCTATAACCACCTAGGGACCCATCTGAACGTAAAACTCTATGACATGGAACTTCTGGTGCGTAAGGATTTTGAGCACAAGCATTAGCTACAGCTCTGGAACTATTTGGTCTACCAATTGCTATTGCTATCTCTTTGTACGTTTTAGTATTCCCTGATGGAATTTTAAGAAGTTCTCTCCATACGGCAATTTGAAAATCTGTTCCGTCTAATTTCATCCTTATATTTTAACACCTATGTTTCTTAAATTCAGCAAGGTAGTTTTAGGAACTAAGGGGGATTATTCTTTAATTACACAATGTTTATAATTTGATAATGAAAAAAGTTTTCATTATTTCTCTTTTAATTTTTTGTGCTTGTGCCACTGAAGAGACTTCAACTGTAACTAATCCTGAAATATCAACATCAACATCAACATCAACATCAACAATTACAGTGCCTCTGAGTCAAACAGAATCCTATGCTTTAAACAATACTTTAGATCAACTTGTATCAACTGAAACATGGAATTTATTTGACGCAGACCCGCCAAAATCAATCTACCCAGAAGATTTGAGAAGAATTGAAGTTTTACAAACTAAGCTATTAGAGATTTATCCAAAAGTCCAAATTACTTCAATCTATGATGAGCAAACTTATCTATATCACGAAAAGTACTGTGCAGAATACGGTATTACTGAATGCAGTTTGCCTTTTATCAGTGATGAGCATTCATATATCACAACAACAACTACTGTCGCTGGTGTTGCATCACCATTTCTTGATGATGAAAAAATTAGACTCTTCCCTGCAAGCGATTTACCTCAATTAACTGTAGATTTAACTCTCCAATATACCAATGAAGCTTATGACCTATGGATGACTGATGACTATTACGGCAAAAGCCAAGCAAAAGCTATTTATATAATGATTACCGGTTCCGATATGGAAGCAGGTAAAAATGCAAATCGTGAATATTGTAATCACTTAACAGCAACTGGCTTCCCTTCAGCAGATTGGTGTAGATTGGACACTTATAAAGACTATGTAAATAATGGTGGGGGCGGAATAAATTCCAGTGCAGTTGATGGATTCTACTTTATGGTTATGGCACCACAAGATAATGAAATTGGTAATTGGTATAAAACTATGACTTATCATGAGGTCTTTCATATCTATCAAATGTCTAATATCTTTACTACTGAATACGATGCTGTTGATGAGTACATGGGTAAAAGAAGTGGAGACAATGGTGAAGATGTAGCTTGGTGGAGTGAGGGCAATGCTGATTTTTTCTCAGCACTCTACACATATGACCTTGAGGGTTTTAAAAATGAAATGCGTTGGGCACTAGAGGGTGGTCCTTGGCCGGTAGATAGAAAAACACAATTTTTTCAAGATGGTATAAAACTCTACAACATTTCATGGAATTCAGGACAAGGAGTTGATCTTGGATATAGAATCGGTAGCTGGTTTACAGCTTATCTTGTACATAATCATGGAGAGGAATCTGTATATACGCTGTGGAACACAGTTAATGAGAAAGGGTTTGATCAAACCTTTATTGATGTTTACGGTAAAGATCATAGAACATATATAAATGAGTTTGAGACTTGGCTGCAACAACCCAATGATGAGTTACTAAAAATATTAGATGGTATTTATAGCTCTAAGGTAAAGAATCAGAACTAACTAAATCTTTCTTTTAAATCAGGATCTATATTTGCAAGAACTAAAGACTTAAAATCTTCATGGATAGATTTATTTGAAGCAATCAGTAAATTTGAAGTTGTTGTCGGGAATGATTCATGTTCATCAACAACAACGCCACCTGCCTCTTTAAGGATAAGACTTGCTCCTAAAATATCCCAGGGCTTCATAAAATATTCGAAATATCCATCAAATTTATTATCGGCAACCCAGCAAACATCTAGTGC
>Ga0102948_1000550_pt1 | contig 14780 bp, 13 predicted proteins | sample SalPonA_A_H2O_MG_FD_78211 | JGI IMG/M metagenome (GOLD analysis project Ga0102948, IMG submission 78211) | Water microbial communities from South San Francisco under conditions of wetland restoration - Salt Pond MetaG R2A_A_H2O_MG | ecosystem: Environmental > Aquatic > Non-marine Saline and... | reverse complement strand
TTACACCAGTGATCTGCTCTTCAATCAAGTGCGCCCGCTTACCCGCGACCGCGCTCTGGTAACCGGGCCCCGCTGGTCCCCTGACGGCACCCGTCTGCTCTTTACCACTTATCATAAAGCCGGCTTCCCGGATATCTACTCCATCAACCTCGCGACAGGCCGGAAAGAGCCGATCGCCACTTTCAAAGGCACCAATACCGGTGGAGCCTACAGTCCGGACGGTCGCCGCATCGCCATGACGCTTTCCGGCACGGGCAATTCCGAGATCTTTATTGCGGACTCGCAGGGCAAGAATCTTCGCCGCCTGACGACAAACAAAAGCAACGAGGCGAGCCCCAACTGGTCGCCTGACGGGACCCGTCTGGTCTACACCTCGGACGCTGCTGGCATGCCGCAGCTTTTCCAAATCTCGGTTAACGGGGGTGCACCGCAACGCATCCAGACCAATATCAGCCGCTATTGCTCTGAGCCTGCCTGGAATCCGGTGGACCCCAACAAAATCGCTTTTACTGCCTCTATTGGCGGAGGCTTCCAGATAGCGGTCTATGATTTCAAGACCCGCAGCAGCAAGCAGATCACTTCCGGTGCCAGCTCGGTCGAGCCTGTCTGGTTGAGCGATGGGCGTCATCTCGTCTTCACGAAGCGCGAGGGTGGCCGCACCCGGCTCATGCTTGTCGACTCGGAGACCGGTAAAGTCTCCGCCCTTCATAGCCCGGGGGTGGGGGACACTTCCTCGGCCAGTTTTGTCTACTAATCGGGCCGAGGAGAATTGGCCATCCGGTTTTTGCCGGCTTGAGCCGCTGTGATCTGAGGATGAGAAAGTACTCCCAGCCCCAGCATCCGTTCCAGCCGTTTCTGGACGTTCCGATGAGCAAACAAAAGAAGCGAAGACTTCAGTTCGCGAAAAAAAGCTTGGGGCCGGGGTGACCGTGTCTCTAAAAAGAAACGAATTCGTAATGAAAAGAGACCTGCCCCATGAGTGCAGACAGCACCGGACTTAATGGAGGGGCGGGGAGGACTGGCACCCCAGCCGGTGAGTTTTGGATTAGTGGTGATTCTCGGATGACTCGCGGCGTAAATGGGGTCGACCAGCTCCGCCTGGATGTAGTTTCCAGACTGGCCGATGGGTGTCGATTGGTCGAGTGCCTTCTGTCATATCCTCCCTGATTTTTTCAACCGCAGATTAACGCGGAGAAACGCTGATTGGTTTCATTTCTTCCCTTATTCATCTGGGTGTATCGGCGTCCATCTGCGGTTCCAAAGCAAGCCATCGCACATCGAGGAAAGCGCGATCGTCGTAAATTTGGTAAATCCCGAAAACAGTCTTTGGATACCGTTTCATTCGATCTTAGACGTCACATACTGATGAAACCATGTCAGATCCAGTCGGAGGGCCCGACGCCGGTGGCTCACCCCTCGCTCACTGCGTGACACTCCGTTCCGTTAGTTGGCAGCGTTCGTGGGACTGAACGTATTTTAGCCTCACCGGTAGTTCTCTGCTGGACACCTCCGCCCCGGACGCTATCTAAACAGGATGAACCGGGTCGCCGGATTTTAGACAAATTTCAATGGAAACACCCGCCGCAAACACGCCGAATTTTGATTCACAGAAGCTGTCAAATGACGTTCTCGAAGACATTGGGCACTCGGCAGAACGGTATAGGAAAATCGCGGTTCCGCCGATTCTTGTGGTTGACGATGAACCGGTCGTTCTGGCGCTTCTGGGGGAGCAGCTTAAAAGTATCGGCCGAAGCCACGTCGTGGCGAGCTCACCGGAAATTGCGTGCAACCACCTCGAGAACAGTGAAACTCCGTTTTCCTGTGTGATTTCCGATTTTTCCATGACGGGGATGAACGGACTGGAGCTTCTGAAGCAGGCCAAGTCTCTTCAACCGGACGCGCACCGAATCTTGATCAGCGGGCTTGCGGACCTGGAGATGGCGGTCAATGCGATCAACTCCGGAATTTTGTTCCGTTTTATGCTGAAGCCGACGCGGATTGATGAACTGACCCGAATCGTCAAGGATGCTGAGGAGGCCTACATCAGAAAAATCAAAGAGCGCATCATTAACGACGATGTCAGGCGATTGGCAGTTTCACTTAAAGAGGCAAATGTTCGTTTGGAGAAAAACATTCAGCAGGTGATCGACCTGAGCAGAGAAGTTACCCGGATCTTCTCGCCGTTTCTTCACGAGATAAATGAAGTGACCTGCGAGCTCGTAGATAAATTTTGTAAATTCAAGCGCTTTTCGCCGGATCAGGAGCGCATTCTCAGACTTTCAGCCCAGTTTCATAATCTTGGTCTGCTCCGGATTCCGAGGCCGATGATCAAAAAATTGTTTTTCCGTCCGGCGGAGCTTACGTCTGAGGAGCGTTCCTGGATCTGTCAGCATCCGGAGCGGGGTGGGGAGATGATTTCCTTTGTCGGCGATATTCATGAAGTCTCGAAGATTGTCAGAACACACCGCGAGCGTTGGGATGGTTCCGGTTATCCGGATGGCTTGAGCGCCCATCTTATCCCACCTCTGGCGCAGTATGTGGCGCTGGCGTCTTTTTTTGCAGAAAATCGTTTTTATGGCCGGCAGGTAGTCGACAGTGTCCTGCGCGAAGAGGGGAAAGCTTTTGGTCCGGAAGTTATTGAAGTGTTTAAGAGGGTGGACGCGGCGAACGAGCTACCTGCAAAGATTCGGGAATCGGAACCGATGGACTGCACTTCGGGGATGGTCCTCGCCCGCGACGTGTTCGACGTGACGGGGATGCGGATTCTCAGTGCCGGAAGAGTTTTGAATACTTCGGATCTTCGCTATCTGCGCGAACGGGCCGATGAAGGTTCGCTGGCCCACTCGCTTGCGGTAAAAGTCCCCACCGGTCCCGCTGTGCCGGAACGGAAGTAGGGTGCGGGACTCCGGGATTTCTCCCGTGATCCGGAATGTTCCGTATGGTCGACGCTTGCGATGCTGTCACGACCTCCCGGATTTAACCGGGGTCTCTCGTAAGTGTGCACCTTGGAAGACGGTTTAGGATGGAAATTGAGCTTTCACCAGTATCATGCGGCGTCGCGCAAGCGGGCTTCAACTTTTCTCAGGAATCGAATGATCTCCCGGTAGTCGCGCGTTACCCGTCCGAAATTTCTTCGTTCCAGAAACATTTCCGCAGATTTCAGCATTAATTGATAATGCGCACGCTCGTTGCGGGTCATGTCAGAATCCAATTCGAGGTGCAGGCGAAGAATTTCCTCGATTTTTTCCAGCGCGTCGAGCCGCTTTGCCAGATCATTCAGCATATCATCGTCCATCCCTTTTTAAAACGATGGTCGAGCCGTTTCTTTACAAAAAAAACAAAGAAAAAGGCCCCTCGTGAATTTTCGGCTCAACAGCTCTCAATCGTGATGAGTCGATCCGGCGGATTGCCCCCCCACCGCTGAAGAGGGCGACTGTTGCCGCAAGTTAGTGCGCTGTTGTTATTTCGGGTCTTTCCGCCAACCCGGAAATCGCCGATCGGATCAGAGAAAAATTCTCAGATAAATCATGGCAGACCTCCGTCAGCTCGAACTCAGCCGATAAGCTGTGGTCACGGGCTGCGCGAAAGGCAATCCGGGCAAAGGCTTCGTAGTAGGCCATGTTTGGACGACCGTTGAGATACTCCAGTTCGTGGAAGTAGTCTTCGAAGAAGGCAACGAGAAAGAGATAGTAGTTTCCGGACATCGTGAGCAGTTCGAATTTCTCATAGCCTTTCAGGAAATTCATCTCCCGAAGGATATCAACAGTCTCGACGACAGGCCCTTTAAGTGGACCGGTTTTTGGAAGGATCCCGTTACGGCGGTAGTTCATCCAAATTTGGCTTAGGTAGATAGCTGTTCTGAGGTTAGCGAGGCCGACTTGAGTCAGTCTCTGCCGGACGCGGACAAAACAGACCAGCGACTCCTGCAGACGATCCGAAATTTCGAGGATTATCGCTTGAAAGCGTGATTGATCAAGAAGATGGAAGCCCTCTTCCTCGTCGGATAGCAAGGAGCGAATGGCCCTGCTTTCCGAGACCTTGAAGGCACCCGCTTCAAGGATTTGATCGATGTCCTCATCGGTAATTGTCCCGAGTTGGATGTGGGAGTGTGGGGACGGAAGCTCTGTGTGCATATTTCAGCTAAGCACAGCGGGTGCCACCTTTAGGTTGACGGATAGGCCCCAGCCTTTTAAACCCCTGATAGTAGAATGGTTACCTTCCTAAAATTAATTATCAAACCCCTCCGGTGCCCGCGTTTGAGGCATTAGCGATTTTTATATAGTGAAAATTTTTCCGGGCCAGATTTTCATACTCTTCAGCACTTCTTTGGACTTTTTGGTCCGCTGGTCCGACTCCCCTTTTTCGACGCTTTTCCGCGTGGATTCCAATAGCCACAATGATTCTTCTTAACGACCGACAGGAATTGGAGCATTCCTACGAGGTTGCGCTTGATTCGAAAGACTATGCAGCGGCCGGCCGGATCCTGCGGGAGCTTATCGTGGAGGATCCCCTCAATGCCGCTTACTTTGCGAAGTGGTCTGATTTGCAGGGTTGCCTTGGAAGGACGGAAGCGGCCCGCCTCGCCCGCCAGAGAAGCTCGTATCTCCTGCAGATCCGGGAAAATACGAAGGTGAGCCCTTCGGTGGACCGGCTCACAGCGATTTTGGCCACGCAGGAGGGGAAGTCGGACCAACTTCAATTGGATGGGTATCAATTTGGTGGTTGGAGGGAGTGTGCTTTCGGAGCCGGACCTCTCCGGGTAAGCACGAGCACCTGCGGCACAGCCTTTTTAAAAGTATGCTGTGAGCCCGAAAATCAGGCCGCTTTTCGCGAGGAAACTTCAGTTTTTGCGACCCTGACCGAGTCGGGGTGTGTTTCTGCTCCGTCCCTGATCGCTTCCGGGCAGCTGGCAGAGGGAGTGCCGGGCGATGGGCGCTCCGGATGGTATCAGATACTTAGCTATCATCGAGCGGATCGTGGTGGGTTCGGGTTTCCCGATTTGGTTTTGGCACTGCTGGAGCAGCAAGCAGCGGGAATCTTTAACGGGTCGCTCACGATTCGGAACTTGCGTTACGACAGCCTTGATCGGGTCTGCCGATTTGCGGCTTATGAGTCAGCCATTCGCCTGACTGCCGAGGAGCAGGCACTTACTCCGGCCGCTTTTATCGCCTGGTGTGCCCGGAAGGAGCGCGCCCGCGTCGAGGCAGGTGGTGCACCGTCCTTTTTCCTTGGTGGAATGGAGTCGCACAAGTGGATCTGGGAGGGCGAGCGCTTGCAGTTGCGTGCGACGCAGCTGCTTCACGATGTCCGGCGGGCGCGGATTCATCCAAATTGTATTCAAAAGATAGATACAAAAGCTTTGCGTCTCCCGGTAGGAAGTGACTGTGCGGAGAAGGTGGAGGCTCTACTCAAGTGGAATATTTCAAAGGAGAGTTCGATTCTGGAGGTGGGTAGCGGTTTCGGCGTGATGACCCGTTCTCTCACCTGTCTGGGCTATTCCGTTTCCGGTCTGGATGATGATCCGCAGCAGATACGTGGGGCGCGGGTCATTTCCTCGATTGAGAAAGTCGATGTCTCCTTCGAATGCGTCGACCTCGATTATGAGGATTTTTCGGGCAGCTGGGATGTTGTTCTCCTCTTCGACGTTTTCCAGAATTTCGCACAACCGGAAGCGGCCGCGCGCCGCCTTGCGGGTTTATGCCGGCGTGAAATTTATCTGGAAGCGGGATTGACCTCGGATGGATATAAATGGCAGGGGCGCTGGTATCGGCGCCTGTCTGCATGGTCTTGCCAGAACGAGGCAGAACTCATCGCGCTTTTTCTCGGATGGTTTCCCGGATTCGAATGTCTGCCGGACCGCGTGGAAACCGGTGAGGGGAGACGATTGTATTGCCTCAAGCGAAAGGTCGGCGGTGACTGAAAAAGGCAAGAAAATGGCGAATTCCAAGGACGCCCTGCGCCAAGCAGTTCGTCTGTTGAAGTCGGGGGATTTCGAGCAACTGAACAAGTTTCTCGAGAGGGCGGTCTTGCGATTTCCGGACCGCTTTGAGCTTTGGGAAATTTTCTATCTCGCCTGCCGTAATCGGTTGGATATTAAAGGTGCGGCTCTGGTTGCTTTGAGGTGCCTCGCCGCCCATCCGGAGTCGAAAATGCCGGATCAGTGGTTAGAGCAGATTTTGCTTGGTCTGAAGGCGGGAGATGACGAACTGTTGGAGGCTGCCCGGCAATTACCCGGAAAATTTCGCTACCGCTATGCGGCCGTCTTTTCGATTTTGTTTGAAAACCTGCCGGAAGGGAAGGCGGCTTTGAGCCGGTTGGAGGCGGATTGGCCGAGCGAGATGGAAAACAATTTGAAGCGCTTTGCTGAGCTCGCCGCTGGAGCGGGATTCTTTGAAGAGGCGGAAAAGCTGTTTTGGAAATTGCTTGAGCGGAACCCACTGGCTCCCGAGGTGCTTCGCCAGTTAGTGGAAAATCAGCTGGGGTGGGGCGAAAAAGGAAACCCGGAGAAGATATTTGAAACACAACAGCTTGCGGAGCTTTTATTGCGTAGATTTCCGGAAATGCCGGAGGCTTGGTTTGCCATGGGGATGTTCTGGCGCGCTGTCTCCCGTCCGGAGCGTAGCCTTCCTTTCCTGATGAAGTATTTTGAGGCTCGACCCGAAAGTCGCTGGCGCTCGGGTCTCGCTTTCGACGTGGCTTACATGGAGGACATGCCTCAGGCGGAGGTTCTGGAAATCCGAAGGTCGTGGTCGAATTTTTTCGGCGCGAAGGCGAAAGTATCCGGGCCGCCGCTGCATCGGGACCGGAATCCGAACCGGCGACTCAGAATCGGTTACGTTTCGCCCGATTTTGGCCGCCATCCGGTTGGTCATTTTGCGCGGACGATTCTGCTGGAACATGACCGCGATGCGGTTGAAGTCTTTTTCTATTCACATCGAAACCGGACGAGTGAATTCGACGATGTTTCAAAGGTATTTTTTGAGTGGGCCGGAGAGTCACACTGGCGTTGGATCAAAGAGGCAGACAACTTGAGGCTCCTGAAAATGGTTCGGGAAGACCGGATTGATATTTTGGTCGATCTAGCCGGGCACAGTATGAACAATCGCCTCGATGTTTTCTGCAATCGGGGTGCGCCGGTCCAGGTCAGTTGGCTGGGGGCGCCCGGCACGACTGGCGTTGTGGAAATGGACTATCGGTTTTCGGATGCGATCGTCGAGCCGGAAGGAGAATCGGACAGGCACAGCAGTGAAAAAATCTGGCGCCTGCCCAACGGCTTTCATGCCATCACCTTTCCCGAAGCGACGCCTGAGCCCAGTCCGCCGCCGATGCTTGAGAACGGCTACATTACATTCGGGTCTTTCAACAATGCAAAAAAGCTTAGTGCGGAAACGATTGCACTTTGGGCGAGGATCATGCAAGAAATTCCCAATGCGCGGATGTTGCTAAAACACGTCACCATGCAGAATTTCACCAACCGGGAAATGTTCAGGTCTCTTTTTGTGCTCGAGGGGGTCGATCCCTCACGCATTCTTTTCCAGGGCCCGACGCCCTGGCGGGAGGATCATTTTGCGCATTACTCAAAGCTCGACGTGGCTCTCGATCCGTTGGCATACAATGGCACGACCACGACCTGTGAGGCGCTCTACATGGGGGTCCCGGTCTTGACGCGGACCGGAACGACCCATGCGTCACGTGTTTCCTCGAGCCTGCTCCATAGAGTCGGACTGGATGGATGGGCTGCAGCGAGTGATGACCACTTCATCCGAATCGCCAAAGCCGCTGCGGCGAAACCCGAGGTCTTGGCCTCGCGGCGCGCCTCGCTTCGGTCGGCCTATTTGGCTTCTCCGCTCGGCCGTGGGCGTGCCCTGGCCCGCGATTTGGAATCCGCCTATCGCGACATGTGGGAAATCAAGTGCGCAGAGGAAATCAGGAATTCTAATAACGTAAAAAAACAAGAGATAACATGAACAATATAGAAGACACCAAATTACCAAGCGAGATTATCGATGCGCACGAAGAATCGGTGCGGTTGGCACGGCTGAAAGGTGAAAGCCGCGATATGGAAACCGCCGTCGAGTTAATGAAGAAGGCCGCCGAGGGCGGCCACTCGGATGCGCAGTGCAACCTTGGCTATCTCTACCTTACGGGGGATACCGCCATTGCGCAGGATCCAGAGGAAGGTGTGCGCTGGTTGAAGACGGCGGCAGAGCGAGGAAACCTTCAGGCGCAGTATAACCTCGGGCAAGTTTACGGTGGCGGGCTCGGTGTTGAAGCAGACGCGGCAGTGGCCCTGGCTTACCTGACCAAGGCGGCGAACGCGGGACATCCGGACGCTCTTTATGACATGGGTGTCTACCATTACAACGGGATCGGAGGGGTCGAGAAAGATGAGAAAGCCGCCTTCATCTTTTTTGAAAATGCCGCGTCGACCGGGCATGGAGAGGCTTGCTTCAGTATGGGTCTTTGTCTCAGCCTCGGGCAGGGGACGGAGAAAGACGAGAACCGGGCGGTAGCGTGCTACAAGAAAGCGGCTGAAGCGGGGAATGCCAATGGCATGTTTAATCTCGGGCTTTATGCATTTTATGGACAGGGCGGTTTCGAAAAAGACCTCGATTATGCGGAGGAGCTTTTCAAGAAAGCCGCTGAGCTCGGCCATGAAAAAGCGGCCCATGCGGCTGCTTCCATTCCCGAGGAAAGAAAGAAAATGGATGGAGGGAAAGAGGGTAGTGACCCCTTCGCCGACGTCGAATTGTAGTTGGAGCAGCCCCTGTTTTGCTGCACTCCCGGAAAATTTTCCAGTTCCCCGTAGACCACCAGTGAGCTCGATTTTCGACAAAGCTAAATCAGGCGAGTCCGAAGGTTTTGGTCTTTGGGAGTGGTGGATCCCGGAGGATCGGCTTCTGTATTCGAACGGCTGGAAGCAGTCGATGGGGATGACCATCGAGGATTCGGCGGATCACTCGATTGGAGATTGGAAAGCGCGGCTTTTCCCGGAGGAAAAAGCGCGTGTTTGTGAGGCACTTGATGCTCTGCTTGCAGGGCGTGTGGAAAGTCTTGATTTTCACCATGCGATCCGTTTCGGAGAGGAAGGCTATAAGCAAGTGCGGACTTTGGCAGAGGTAACCAGGCAGGACGGATCCGGCAGACCAACCCGGCTTACGGCGATGCAGCTTTCGACGCCTGAGGCTAGTCGCGACGAGAGCCTTGCTTTGGCGCTCGTTTCCGCAAGGATCGGGTCGTGGAACTACCACGTTGCGACAAAGCAATTTCACGTCTCGAAGGAACTGATGCGGATCCTTGATCCGGGGAGCACGGCAGAGCGAGGAGCTGTATTTCCGGAGGAGGCGTTCGTTCAGCAGTTTATGCCGCCGGACTCGTTTGAAACCTTGCTTCATCCGATCACGCTGACAATTGAGGGCGAGAGCGGGCATCCCTTTCGTCAATTTGAGCATCCGGTTCATTTCGCGGATGGATCCAGCGGCTATTTCAGAGTTTTTCTCACGCTGCGGGAAAATAGTTCAGGGCTTCCGGAGCAAATCACCGGCGTTTGTCAGGATGTGACGGATGACCATTTTCGGCTGGAGATCTTGCGTAAGCAACGCAAGGAAATGCAGATGCTCGTTCAGGAGTTGGGAGAGCAGAGGGAACGCGCGGAGGAAGCAAACCGGGCAAAAAGCAGCTTTCTCGCTACGATGAGTCACGAGATCCGGACACCGATGAACGCCGTCATTGGTATGTCTTCGCTTTTGCTCGATTCGGAGCTCACGCATGAGCAGCGGGAATTTGCCGAAACGATAAGCGGCAGCGGGAACACGCTTTTGCATTTAATCGACGACATTCTGGATTTTTCAAAGATTGAATCGGGGCGCATGACCCTTGAGGCTGAATCTTTCGATGTAGGTGAGCTAGTTTTGGAAGCACTTGAAATGCTCCGTCAACGGGCGACCCAAAAGAATATTGAGCTGGCGTATCAGTTGGAGAAAACCCTCCCCGAGCGCCTGTTGGGTGATGCGCAGCGCATTAAACAGGTGTTGCTTAACTTGCTCAGTAACGCGGTAAAGTTTACTGATCATGGGGGATGCGTTTCGTTGCTTGTTTCCGGGAGCGCCCTGGATGACGGTCATTTTGAACTCATCTGCTCGGTTCAGGATACCGGTATCGGCATTTCAGATGAGGCACGCGCGAAGCTTTTTCAGCCGTTTGTTCAGGCGGATGATTCGATCACGCGGCGCTTTGGGGGCTCTGGTTTGGGGCTGGCTATCAGTCGAAAGATCGCCGGCTTGATGCAGGGGAGTTTACAATGCGAAAGTAAGGAAGGCGTTGGCAGTGTCTTTACCTTGGATATCCTTCTCCGTCAGCCGAATGACCCCGCAGAGAGTTTTCTCGAAGAATCGGCTCAGGCTTTTAAGAGCAAGACGCTCCTGGTGATCGATGAGAACCCGGTGAATCAGGGTCTTTTGCAAATGTTGGCCGGGAATTGGGGGATGATTGTCCGGGAAGCCCGATCGAAGCGGCAGGCAATCTCTTTGTTTAATGAGTCTCGTCCCGATGCAATCCTCCTGAGCCAGCAGTTCGACAAGGGAGCCGGCGAGACGTTCGCTGCAACACTGCAGGGTCTCTATTCACACCTTCCTCCGCTTGTCTTTTTGGTAATGGAGCCGGTGAAATCCGGCAGCCCGATCGGGCAAACCGATCCGCTTGTTTTAATCAAACCGCTGCGTCCGAGGCGTCTCTTTGATCTGTTGAACCAAGCTTTGCAGGACGGGCAACCTTCCATTCTTATCGATAAGGATTCAGCCAAAGAAAAAGTGATTCCTTCCAACCTTGCTGAGGAATGCCCACTCCGGATATTGGTCGCAGAGGACAATAGGATAAACCAACGTGTGATCGGTTTGATCCTCAAACGGATGGGCTATTCTGTCGATTTTGTAGAAAACGGGCTGAAAGCTGTCGAGGCGGCGAAAAGCCGTTCGATCGACCTTATCCTTATGGATATCGAAATGCCCGTAATGGACGGGCTGTCTGCCTTTATCCGGATCCGTGACGAAGTGCCTCCCGAGTGCCAGCCACATGTAATTGCTCAAAGTGCAAACGCTACAGAGGAGAAGCGGCAAGTGTGCCTGCAGCATGGAATGACGGCCTACATCACGAAGCCGATCGCGATCAAAGTATTAGCAGAGCACCTCCGAGCGGTCTACCGGGAGCGGTTTTCGGAAGCGCGGCTGGGCTGAAAGTCGATCCTAGGGAACCTTCAGCGGGGGAAACGCAAATGCCCGGAAGGTTAAAAGTTTTTTTGGGGGGCGGCTGCGTGATCGGCACGCTTGTGGCTCGCTTTCATGTTTTTTGTGGCAACCTCCGGCGTCGCGCGACAAAGCGGTGCCACAGCCCAATCCGCAGGGTCACGGAGCGGGAACGGTGATACCGGATCAAGGGGGGAGCGACTCTTCGACCCTACTTATTGCCGCTCATCGGAAAAAGATCCCGCGCATCAAAGGAGTCGGTGAGTCGACATTCCTCGATTGATTATTCCGGGCAGCAATCTCATTTTCAAAACCATGGATTGGTTTACCATACTTTGGGTTGGTTGTCTCATTATGCTGGCGCGGATGGCGGACGTTTCTGTGGGCACTTTACGGGTGATTTCGGTTGTTGATGGGCGTATGAAAATGGCCTTTTGGCTGGGCTTTCTAGAGGTTGTTATCTGGCTTTCGGTGATTTCGGTAACTTTGAATTACATTCAGGCGGAACCTGTCCTCGCTCTGTTTTTTGCGCTCGGTTTTTCGACCGGGAACGTCTTGGGAATACTGTTAGAGCGTAAAATTCCTTTGGGGAATCTCACACTGCGGGTGGTTGGAGGCGAGAACGTGCGGGAGGTCGCGCAGAAAATCCGCGAGCTCGGCCTGCACGCCACTCTTCTGAAAGGGGAGGGGCGCGAAGGCGAGTGCTTCATGATGTTCACCTTTATGCCGAAGCGCTTTCTGAATAATGTGATGTCCATTTTAAAGCCGATGCAGGACGAGGTTTTTTACACCGTCGACTATGGAGGTTCTTCGAACCAGATCCTTCTGCCCACCTCCGCACAGCCGACGAGTCCGAGGCGGTTTTTTAAACGAAAGTAAGGTAAGAATTACAATTGGCTGTTCCCCGCTCCTGCCGGGCTTCTACTTGAACCCGCATGCTCTCCGGCTCCTTGGTTACATTTCGGAAACAAAAAACAATCCTGGTCGGATATTGCTAACGAAAGATAAAATAGTGGTAATTTCAGCGCTCTGCCTTGACAGGCATTGATGGGCAGAGAATGTGGCGCTCATGCAAGAATTACGGATCCTCAACGCCTCCGAGCAAGTTGCCGAATATCTGAAAGACCAGCTGCTGCGGGGTGAATTGGGGCGAAAAATGCCGGGTGGAGCCCGTTTGGCGCGGGAGTTGGGTGTCGGCAGAATGACGGTTGAGGTGGCTTTATCGCTTTTGGAAAAGGCGGGGGTTGTAGTGCCGCAGGGTGCGGGTAAAAGGCGTAAAATCGATCTGGGTGGGCTCAAGGAAATTCCAAGTTTAAGTGTAGGCATACTACTTTATGCTCCGAGTGATTCCATGATTCATTACAACGTGGAGTTACAAAACTCTTTGATGCGTGCGGGGCATTCGGCGACCTTCCTTCCGGAAACTTTGGTCGATATCAAAATGAAAACATCTCGCTTAGCGCGATTGGTAAATGAACATCGGGCGGAGGCGTGGATCGTAGCCTCGGGCTCTCAGGGCGTGCTTGAGTGGTTTGCTTCGCAAGACCTTCCGGTATTCGCGGTTGCGGGGCGTCGGCGGGGAGTTGGTATTGCGGGGACGTGACCGAATAAAGAGGATGCCATGCGTCGGCTCGTTCGGCGTTTGGTCGAACTGGGTCACCGGCGGATTGTATTATTGGCAAAGGAAGTCCGGAGAAAACCGATTCCCGGTCGATTTGAACAGATTTTTCTGGATGAGTTATCAAGTCATGGGATTCAGCATGGCCCCTACAATCTTCCGGATTGGGAGGAGACTCCGGAGGGCTTGCAAACAGCTGTGGACAGCCTGTTCGACCACACGCCCCCAACTGCGCTGATCGTCGAGGAGTCCCACACAATGATTGCCGTGCAACAGCATCTCGCCAACCGTGGGATCGTTGCCCCGCGCGATGTCACGCTGGTTTGCGATGATCCGGATCCTGCGTTTTCCTGGTGCCGTCCGGGCATGGCTCATATTTCCTGGGATAGTAGCACGATTGCTCGCGACGCAGTGCTTTGGGCGGCGAATGTAGCCCGTGGGCGAGAGGACAGGAAGAACAGCTTTTTCAAAGCAGATTTAATCGAAGGTGGAACGATGGGTCCCGCTCCTATGAGACTTGAGTAAAAGGGATAGAAACCTTCACTTTTCTCCAGCGCGGCGCATCCTAAAAAGTGAAATTTTGTGCCAGCTCTTTTGGTGAGGCCCTCGGAGCTTATGTGAGCCTGTCGCTTCAAATTTGAAAATCGCGATCACCGGAAGATCGGGATGATATCAATCTCGCCGATCTGGGCGATGCCGTGGCGTTTGCCGTGAATGTCGAGAACCTCGAGCTTAAGGTAGCGGGCTTGAACCTCTTTTTTGAATTCGATCTGCTGCTTATACCTTGTCTAAAAAACATTGATCTTTAATCCTTTTCTCCTATCCTAATTCAAACTGACATCGACGACTAGGCGAACCAGCAAATCGCCAAAAAGTTAAAGCTCCGCTGAAAGAGAACAACCCCGGATGGCAACAGACTCGTCTGGCCGCTTTGAAGATGGGTTTTAACCGCGAGAACAGCAATGCGTTCATCGCCGAGAGTCTGGGAGTGAGCGAACCGAGTGTGAAGCGGTGGTTTGCCGCTTTCCGCAAAGGCGCTTTTGAAGCGGTGCTCAATCGAAAACAAAGTCCCGGCCGTCCCAGTGACTTAAGCGAGGAGATCGAATCCTATTTTATCGACGGGCTTAAGAACGCACGCTGGAACACCGCCTGTCAGGCTCGCGAGGAACTGGAGAAACACTTTGAACAGCGCTTCAAATACAAGACGGTCTGGTATTGGCTAAAAAAAATGCGCGGGGGTGTTTCGGGTTCCCCGCCCCGTGCATGAGAAGAGGGACTCGGCTAAAGCGGAAGCGTTCAAGCGCAACTCCTTTGGTATCCTAAAAAACCTTCCTGTTACTGGCGAAAAGCCGATAAAGATCTGGTTTGCTGACGAGAGCCGCTACGGCCTGCTTCCAAACCACCGCCGAGTCTGGACACTGAAAGGGTTGCGCCCGCACAAACTATGGCAAAGTAAATACGACTGGAGCTATTGCTATGGTGCCATTGATCCGGTCGAAGGGAAAACCGTGTTTGTGCAGACTCCGAGCGTAAGCATGGAATGGACACAGGCTTTTTTGGAGCAGATCAAAGCGCAGTATCCTGAGCATGAGCATATTGTCGTCTGGGATGGTGCTGGCTTCCACCCGAAAGACTCCTCTCACGAAATGATCCCCGAAGACATCCACATCGTCACACTGCCGCCTTACAGCCCGGAACTGAATCCAATCGAAAAACTCTGGGACCTGTTTCAAGACCACACGGCCAATAAACTTTGGCCGACTATTGAGCGCCTCGATACAGTCGTCGGGCTGCACCTGAAAGATAGGTGGGAAGAACCGCTCAAGGTCATCAGCTTGTTTGGCAAGGGATGGATCCGTGCTTCAGCAAACGCTACCTGAGGTCAATATAGGATCAAACAATATTAGAAAGGGTATTATGCA
>Ga0102948_1000549_pt1 | contig 14790 bp, 9 predicted proteins | sample SalPonA_A_H2O_MG_FD_78211 | JGI IMG/M metagenome (GOLD analysis project Ga0102948, IMG submission 78211) | Water microbial communities from South San Francisco under conditions of wetland restoration - Salt Pond MetaG R2A_A_H2O_MG | ecosystem: Environmental > Aquatic > Non-marine Saline and... | reverse complement strand
TTTGCGTTCATTGCAGGAACGAGGACTCGAGATAGCGGTTGGCGTACCTTCAAATTTTCCTTCTTGCGAATAGAGAGCACCAAAGAAGTCAGCTTGCGGGCTGTATTTATTTTCTTTTCGAGTTCAGGTTTGATCAATGTGCTATTGACCTCAGGGAAGTCACTTAGGTGCACACTGTTCAACCCTTTTTTTGAAATGCCGGCGTACACATCTTGGTACAATTGGTCCGCGTAGAATGGAGCCAAAGGTGCCATCAAACGACTCAAAGTTTCCAAACAGGTCCAAAGGGTTTGGTAAGCACTAATTTTATCTTGACCGTATTCTCCTTTCCAGAAGCGGCGACGGCCTAAGCGTACATACCAATTGGATAATTTTTCCGTAGTAAATTCTTGAACAGGTCGGAAGGCACGAGTTGGCTCGAAGGCCTCCATGCCCTCTTCAACTTGAGCGATCAATGTGTTGAGTTCACTCAAGATCCATTGATCCATTTCAGGACGCTCCGTTACCGGGATTTCAGCTTCTTCGAACTTGAAACCGTCCACGTTAGCGTATAGGGCAAAGAATGCGTAAGTGTTGTGTAAGGTCCCGAAGAACTTGCGTTTCACCTCTTCTAACCCGTCCATATCAAAACGGAGGTTGTCCCAAGGCGAGGCATTGGTCAACATGTACCAACGAAGCGCATCTGCACCATATTGATCCATTGTAGTGAACGGATCTACGGCATTGCCCAAGCGCTTGGACATTTTCATTCCGTTTTTATCCAAAACCAAACCGTTTGAGATCACCGTTTTAAATGCTACGCTATCAAAAACCATTGATGCGATTGCATGCAAGGTGAAGAACCAACCGCGCGTTTGATCTACTCCTTCTGCAATGAAGTGTGCGGGGTAGGCGCCGTTGTTTTCAATTTTCTCCTTGTTTTCAAAAGGGTAGTGCCACTGAGCATAAGGCATGGAGCCGCTATCGAACCATACATCAATGAGATCGCTTTCGCGGTGCATTGCCTTTCCAGATGGGCTGGTCAACACTACCGTGTCCATGATATGACGGTGTAGGTCAATTTTACCGTAGTTCTCGGTGCTCATATCTCCCACTTTGAAATCGCCCAATGGATTTTCAGTCATGTGACCTGCCGCAATGGACTTTTCAATTTCTTCGTGAAGTTGAGCTACGCTGCCAATACAGATGCGTTCTTCGCCTTCCTCAGTGCTCCAAATGGGGAGTGGAATTCCCCAGAATCTAGAACGGCTGAGGTTCCAATCGTTCAAGTTTTCAAGCCAGTTCCCGAAGCGACCTGTTCCGGTCGATGCTGGCTTCCATTGGATGGTCTTGTTTAGAGCAATCATGCGGTCTTTCTTCGCCGTGCTCTTAATAAACCAGCTGTCCAATGGGTAGTATAGAACCGGTTTATCCGTTCTCCAGCAATGTGGGTAGCTGTGCTCGTACTTTTCAATCTTAAAGGCCTTGTTCTCAATCTTTAGTTTCAAGGCGATACGTTCATCTACGCTGAGGTATTCCTTGAGTTCGGGTATGATTGGTTTGAGGCGTTCTTTTTGAAGCGCGTATTCTGCAGCTTTTTCCTCATCACTGAGATATTCTGCCTTGATATATTCTCCACCTAGACCGAAGGTTGAATCGGCCAATTCTTGGCGGAATTTTCCTTGAAGATCTACGAGTGGGACCAAGTTTCCAGCACCATCATCGATCAAAAGTGGAGGGACACCAGCGTCCGCAGCGACCTTTGCATCGTCCGCACCAAAAGTTGGGGCAGTGTGCACAATTCCAGTTCCGTCTTCAGTGGTTACAAAATCCCCAGGAATTACTTGGAATGCCTTATCTGCGTTATCCGCTGGGAGCGCATAGGGAAGAAGCTGTTCGTAGCGTAGACCAACCAAATCTGTACCGATTACCGTGCGAACGATCTCGTATGGGATTTTCTTATCCCCAGCGCTATAGCTGTTTACATCACCTTCGACAAACTTTTTTCCAAAGAGCTTGCCCAAAAGTGGTGTGGCAGCAATGATGCTTACTTTTTCGTGCGTGTATTGATTGAACGTGCGAACGAGCGAATATTCAATCTTAGGACCAACAGTCAAAGCAGTATTTGAAGGCAATGTCCATGGTGTAGTGGTCCATGCCAAGAAATGCACCGCTTCATCTCCGAAGAGATTTTGGCTTTGCTCACTTTTTATCATTTTGAATTGAGCCACGACCGTGTTGTCTTTTACGTCGCGGTAACAACCGGGTTGATTAAGCTCGTGTGAACTCAGCCCCGTTCCAGCTTTGGGAGAGTATGGTTGGATGGTATATCCCTTGTAGATAAGTCCCTTATTGTACAACTCGGAAAGCAACCACCAAACGCTCTCCATATATTTTGGATCGTAGGTTACATAGGGGTCGTCCATATCCACCCAATAGCCCATCTTGTCGGTCAAGTCTTTCCAGATACCCGTGTAGCGCATTACTGCATTGCGACACGCATCGTTATATTCTTCGATACTCAGGCTTTTGCCGATGTCCTCTTTGGTAATGCCAAGTTCTTTTTCGACACCGAGCTCCACTGGAAGTCCATGAGTGTCCCAGCCGGCTTTGCGGTCCACCAAAAATCCTTTCTGGGTTTTGTATCGACAAAATACATCCTTGAGCGAACGTCCCATCACGTGGTGAATACCCGGCAACCCATTGGCGCTAGGTGGACCTTCAAAGAAAATCCAAGGTTCTGCGTCTTTGCGGGCCTTCAGTGTTTGTTCGAAAACTTGCTGGTCCTTCCAACGCTGCAATACTGCTTTATGGACACCTGCTAAATCGAGGTGGGAATATTCTGGGAATGTACTCATGTGCTTATTCTACGGTGGCGATACATTTTAACTCTATCGCAATAGGGGTGGGTAAACTGTTGATCTCACACGTGGTTCGACAAGGTTGATTGTCCTTGAAGTATTCCGCGTAAATGCGGTTAAATGTGTGGAAATCACGTTTCATATCTACGAGAAATACAGTGACATCAACCAATTGTTCCCAGCTGGAACCGCTGGCCTCCAAAATGCGCTTTACATTTTGGAATACACTGTGGACTTGTGCTTCAAAATCAAATGCTTTGAAGTTTCCATTGTGGTCCAATTCCAATCCAGGAACACCGCTATCATTGGCATCACTGCCCGCAGTACGAGGCCCTACGCCGCTTAGAAAAAGTAAGTTTCCCACCTTTCTTGCATGCGGGTAAAGTCCCACTGGTTTTGGGGCACTAGAGGTCGAAATTTTTGATGTATCAGCCATAACTCGAACGATATAAGGCTGCAAAAATAGGGAAAGCCATCGGGAAGGCCGTAATGAATTGATATCAAGGTGAAAGAAAAGTTAGTGTTATTTGTACACTTACTCAAAATTGTTTTATATTTGTCCTGTATGTGAAGATTGGTGGTTCTTTCTTTTCATGCTTCTGTGATAGGTTCTAGGGGCTATTTGGCAGAATTTTCAAGGTGTTACTGAGCCGATTTTTAACATCTGAGAATGCTTCCAAATTCCCCTTTTTTTATTTCCAAAACTTCCGATTTCCCAAATTCTTGCCTGACAAAATCGGTGCAATCGCGTCATTATGGCCAATTTTTCCCTTTTCAGAAAGAATTGGCTCTTTTTTAGCACCTAGAAAAGCCGTGCCTAGGCATACTCTATTATTTTTGTGAACTATTTATAAGAATATCCCAGCCCAATGCTGAACTTAATATCTAAAATCATCGGTTCGAAGAGCGGTCGCGACTTGAAGAAACTTCAACCGTATGTCGATGCTGTGAACGTCCATGCTGCTGAGCTCGCTACCATGAGCAATGATGGATTGAGAAGTGAAACAGATTCTTTCAAAAAGAAAATTCAAGAGGCTACTGCTTCCTTGGAGGAACAAATAGCTGCGCTTCGTGAGCAAATTCAGTCCACTGAGGATTACGATGCACGTGAGCCCTTGTACGATAAAATTGAAGCCCTCGACAAAGAAGTTCTTGAGACCATCGAAAGTGTCTTGGAAGAAATTCATCCTCGCGCTTTTGCGCTGGTGCGTGAAACTGCTAAACGATTCACTGCAGGTCCAATTACAGCGACGGCTACTGAATTAGATCTTAGTCTAGCCGAAAACCACTATCACATTTCTGTTGAAGGCGACCAAGTCACCTATGCCAACAGCTGGAAAGCAGCAGGCGGCGACATCACTTGGAATATGGTGCACTACGATGTACAGCTCATCGGGGGAACCGTATTGCATCAAGGTAAAATTGCCGAGATGGCTACAGGGGAGGGAAAAACCTTGGTGGCGACCTTGCCGGTTTACCTAAATGCCCTTGCGGGAAGAGGCGTGCATGTGGTTACGGTGAACGATTACCTAGCAAAACGCGATAGTGAATGGATGGCGCCAATGTTCAACTTTCATGGATTGACCATTGATTGTATTGATAAACATCAGCCAAATTCTGAAGCACGACGTGCAGCCTATTTCTGTGACATCACCTACGGAACAAACAATGAATTCGGTTTCGATTACTTGCGCGACAACATGGCGCGCCGTCACGAGGACCGTGTGCAATTGCGTGGGCACCATTTTGCCATTGTAGATGAGGTCGATAGTGTATTGATTGATGATGCACGTACGCCATTGATTATTTCAGGTCCAACCCCTAGAGGTGACCAGCAACAATTCACGGAGCTCAAGGGGTTTGTTGAAGCATTGATGAGCGCTCAAAAGGCATTGGTTCAAAAAGAGTTGAACGAAGCCAAGCAGCTTATTGCAGAGGGCAATGCGGAAGACGGGGGTGTTAAATTACTTCGCGCATACCGCGGTCTTCCAAAGTCCAAGCCGCTGATCAAATTCCTTTCTCAAGATGGAATGAAATCGCTGCTCCAAAAAACGGAAGGTGTGTACTTGCAAGAGCAAGGGAAGAAAATGAAACTCATCGATGAAGACCTGTTCTTCACGATTGAAGAGAAAAACAATCAAGTTGAACTTACCGGAAAAGGGATAGACCTTATCTCAAAAAACACAGCGAAGGATTTCTTCGTGATGCCAGATATTACTTCTGAGCTTAGCGCACTTGAGCAGGGTGACTTACCTGCAGAGGAGAAGGCAAGTCAAAAGGATACTATACTGCGTGATTATAGCGTAAAGAGTGAGCGCATTCATACGGTGAATCAATTGCTCAAGGCCTATGCCCTTTTTGAGAAGGATACGGAATACGTTATCATGGACAACAAAGTGAAGATTGTCGATGAACAAACGGGACGTATTATGGAGGGTCGCCGATATTCCGATGGCCTTCACCAAGCGATAGAGGCAAAGGAAAATGTAAAAATCGAGGCGGCCACACAAACCTATGCCACCATTACCCTTCAGAACTACTTCAGAATGTACCACAAACTAAGTGGTATGACAGGAACGGCAGAAACTGAAGCAGGTGAATTCTGGGAAATCTATGAACTTGAAGTGGTAGTGATCCCAACAAACCGTCCTATTTCAAGAGACGACCGCGAAGATTATGTGTACAAAACTGCACGTGAGAAATTCAATGCGGTCATCGATGAGGTGGTATCTATGCGTGATGCAGGTCGACCAGTTTTGGTGGGTACCACATCCGTAGATATTTCAGAGTTGTTGAGTCGAGCACTTGCCATGCGTAAGGTTCCCCATCAAGTTTTGAATGCAAAGCGCCACCAGGCAGAAGCAGAGATTGTAGCTGAAGCGGGTAAGCCTGGTATGGTGACCATCGCAACCAACATGGCGGGTCGTGGTACCGATATTAAGTTGACGGATGAAAGTAAAGCTGCTGGTGGTTTGGCCATCATTGGTACAGAACGTCACGATAGCCGCCGCGTGGACCGTCAGTTGCGCGGTCGTGCGGGTCGTCAAGGAGATGTGGGATCTTCTCAGTTCTTCGTTTCTCTGGAAGATAAACTCATGCGTCTTTTCAACTCTGAGCGTATTTCTGGTTTGATGGACCGATTGGGTCTAGAAGAGGGGGAAGTGATCCAACACAGCTTGGTAAGTAAATCTATCGAGCGTGCTCAGAAAAAAGTAGAGGAAAACAACTTTGGAACGCGTAAGCGCCTGTTGGAATATGATGATGTGATGAATAGCCAACGCACGGTTATCTACAAGCGCCGTGGCAATGCCCTCAGTGGAGATCGCATCAAAGTGGACATCATTAATATGGTGTACGATACGTTGGCAGACCTTGTAGAGGCTTACCAGGCATCAAAAGACTGGGACGGTTTCAAATTAGACTTTTACCGCACTTTCGCTTTCGAACCTTCGATGGCTGAGGGCGAATTTGCGGGCGGTAGGTTTGATGAGGTATGCAACACGTTGTTCCACCAAGCAATCGAATTTTATAAGCAGAAAAGTCATCGAATTGCGGAAGCAGCACTTCCTGTATTCAAACAGGTGTATGAGGATAAGAACAATAAGTTTGATAAAATCCTAGTGCCAATCACCGACGGTATCAAAACCCTTCAGGTCACATCAGTACTTCAAGAGGTTATTGAAACAGGCGGACAATCGCTCACCACTGATATTGAAAAAGGAATTTCCATTGCCATTATTGATGATGAATGGAAAGAGCACTTGCGCGCAATGGACGATCTACGTCAAAGTGTTCAAGGGGCAGTATACGAGCAGAAAGATCCACTTTTGATTTACAAATTTGAGTCTTTTGAACTTTTCAAAACGCTCGTTGCTAGAATCAATCAGGAGATTGTTGGCTTCTTGTTCCGAGGTGGATTGCCTGCTTCAGATGCAAGTCAAATGCGTCAGGCTCCAGCCGCTCCCGCAAAGCAACCAAAACTTCAAGAAAGCCATCCTAGTTTGGATGCGCCGGTTGAAGCAGAGCGTGTTCAGGGAGGCCGTCCTCAACCGGCGCCACGTCCTGTAAAGACTGCTCCGGTGGTTAAAGAGGGTAAGACGTATGGCCGAAACGATGCAGTAACGGTTCGAAACCTATCTACCGGTGAGGTGCAGAACATTAAATACAAAAAAGCTTTGCCTTTGCTAGCGCAAGGATGGGTCATTGAAGATTAAGTCCATGTTTTGGAACCTACTCACACGAATCTTATTGCGGAATAGACTGGCATGGCTAGTCACTCTGGCCTTGTCGACGGCGTTCATGGCTTACCAAGGTGCGTCTGTGGAAATGGAGTACGGCTTTGCCAAGCTGATGCCCGATACGGATTCGGTTTCGATTGAATACGACCAGTTGGTAGAAGAGTTTGGCCAAGTGAGTAATACCATCGTCATTGCGATGGAAGATGCGGACTTTTTCAAGCGCGAGCATTTGGAAGATTGGACTCAACTCATGGTCGACCTCAAGAGGGTAGACGGTGTTGAGTTCGTGCAGAGTCTTACCGAGGCCTACGGTTTAGTGGTCGATAGTGCTACAGAAAAATTGGCCCCCGATACCTTGTTTAAGGCATTGCCACAAAACGGCGAAGAGGAAATTGCACTCGAGGCAAAGGTGAAAAGCTGGCCTTTTTATAAAGGAGGTTTATACCAGGGAGATACCTACATGGCCATCTTGCGAATTGATGAGGCCCGCCTGTACAATAAAAACATTCGTCCCATAGTAGAATCTGTTCGTGATATACTTTTTGCATGGGAGGAAAAGACGGGTCGCGATTTGCACATGTCCGGACTGCCTTGGCTGCGAATAGCGAATTCCAGTGCCTTGGAAAAAGAGATCTATAGAACGGTGGCCTTGACCTTATTGGTCGTGATGATCATCTTCTATTTGTTTCTAAAAAGTGTTCGGGCCACAGCAATCAGTTTGTTGATTGTGGCCTTAGGTGCAGTTTGGGGCTTCGGAATCATGGGAGTTTTTGGTTTTGGGTTAACCTTACTTTCCTCTTTGGTTCCGCCATTGATCATTGTTATTGGGGTGCCCAATTGTATCTATCTGATCAATAAATACCATCAGGAATACAAAAAGCACGGTAAGCAAATCAAGGCCATTCAGCGCACAGTAAGTAAGGTGGGATATATAGCGCTCATTACGAATCTCACTACCGCGCTCGGTTTTGCTGCTTTCATTTTAACCAGCAGTGAAAACTTGGTTCACTTCGGAGTGGTGAGTTCGCTCAGCATCATTTCAGTTTTTGTCTTGTCCATCATTTTGGTTCCGATCATATACAGTTATGTGAGTCCTCCGAAGGACAAGCACATGAGCCACTTTGATGTGGGTTGGCTCGTAGACTTCTTGGCCTTTTTAGATCATGTCGTTGAACACCAACGCAGGAAAGTTTATGCGGTGACAATAATTGCATCCATTGCTGCTTTCTATGGCATGTCCTTGATAAAAACGGCCGGAAACCTTACGGCGGACTTCAACAAAAACAACCAGATCTACAAAGACGTAAAGTACTTTGAGAGAAAATTCGGCGGGGTGGTTCCCATGGATATTGTCATAGATACCAAACGCGAGGGCGGTATTGAAAGATTGACGAACCTTCGCCGCATGGAAGAATTGCAGGATAGCCTGGCCGCTCTGCCTGAACTGAGCCGTCCTGTTAGTATCGTAGACTTTGTCAAATTTGCAAAGCAGGGGGTACTCTTTGGCAACCCAGATATGTATTCGCTGCCCTCACGATCTGAGCAACAATGGTTGCTGACGTATTTGCCCCGAGGCATGAAAGACGACACGGGTTTGGCAAAATCCATGGTTACGGAAAATGGCCAAAAGGCGCGTATTTCTGTTCAAATGGCAGATTTAACAACGCCGGAAATGCGGGTTCTAACTGCAGATGTAGAGCGAATAGTTGGAAAAGTATTCCCGGATGAGAACTATGATGTGACCATTACGGGTGCATCGATAAAGTTCATTCAGTCAACCAATTATTTGATCAATAATCTGATACTCTCATTAGTGCTTGCGGTATTGGCCATATCTATAATCATGGCGCTCCTTTTCATGAGTGGTCGAATGGTCTTGATTTCACTTATTCCCAACCTCATTCCCATGCTGATAACAGCGGGAATCATGGGCTATGCTGGCATACCGTTGAAGCCTTCAACCATCTTGGTGTTTAGCATTGCCTTTGGGATCTCGGTGGACGATAGTTTGCACTTCTTGGCAAAGTATCGCCAGGAGCTAAAGGCAAACGGTTGGAACATTAAATGGGCCGTAAAAAGTTCTATTTTGGAGACGGGGTTGAGCATGTTCTATACTTCAGTAGTGCTTTTCTGTGGATTCTCGGTCTTTATGACTTCTAGTTTCGCAGGAAACCAGAGCTTGGGTTTGCTCACTGCCATAACCCTGTTTGTCGCCATGCTCAGCAACCTTATTGTATTGCCTTCGCTTTTGATGACCATGGAAAAATGGGTCACCAAGAAGGATTTAAGCGAGAACATTCTCGATATTTATGATTCAGAGGTAGATACTGAAGAATCGGAAACGGAATAATCATGAAAGGAATCATACTTGCCGGAGGCTCCGGAACGCGACTACACCCACTGACTTTAGCCGTGAGTAAGCAGCTCATGCCGGTCTACGACAAGCCGATGATTTACTACCCGTTGAGCACCTTGATGCAAGCGGGCATCAATGAGATTTTGATCATCACTACCCCCCACGATGCGCCTTTGTTCCAAAAGTTATTGGGCGACGGAGCGCAGTTGGGTTGTAGGTTTGAATACACCATCCAAGAGCGCCCAGAGGGATTGGCACAAGCATTTATCCTTGGCGCCGATTTTATTGGCGATGATAGCGTCGCTTTGATCTTGGGGGACAACATCTTCTATGGCTCGTCCATGTCGCAGGTGTTGCTAGCGAGCAAGGACCCGCAAGGTGGCGTGGTCTTCGCTTACCGCGTGAGCGATCCGGAACGCTATGGCGTAGTGGAGTTTGATAAAGAAATGAAGGCATTATCTATTGAAGAGAAGCCTGAACACCCGAAAAGCGACTATGCTGTACCGGGGTTGTACTTCTACGACAATCGCGTGGTGGACATTGCCAAAAACTTGAAGCCAAGTCCGAGAGGGGAGCTGGAGATCACGGATGTGAACAAGCGCTACCTCGAGATGGAGGCATTGGAAGTGGGTGTGTTGGACCGCGGAACGGCCTGGTTGGATACGGGAACGTTTGCGAGTTTGCAGCAGGCCGGTCAGTTTGTGGAGGTCATTGAAGAACGCCAAGGTTTGAAGGTGGGCTGTATTGAAGAGATTGCCTACGAGCAAGGATTCATTGATGCGAACCAGCTCGAACAATTGGCCCAGCCTCTCGTTAAAAGTGGATACGGTCAATACCTGCTCAAACTTTTACGATAAATGGAAAACCTCGCCGCCCTCCAAAGCCTGTTTCAAAAAGAAATTGACGCATTGAATTTGGGAACACAGCCTGCAAAGCTATACGATCCCATGCACTATATCATGAACCTTGGCGGCAAGCGATTGCGTCCCATTTTAGCCTTGATGGGCGCAGGTCTTTACGGCGATCCCACGAAGGCGATGCCGCAAGCCATGGCCATCGAGCTCTTTCATAATTTCTCCCTAATTCACGACGACATCATGGATGCCGCTCCACTGCGTCGAGGACAGGAAACGGTACACATCAAATGGGATGAAAACATTGGCATCCTGAGCGGTGATGGCATGCTTGTTAAGGCCTATCAATACGTAGCACAATGTGACCCTGAGTTGTTGCCAGATGTCCTTTCAACCTTTTCGCAAACTGCACTTGAAGTTTGTGAAGGTCAACAAATGGACATGGATTTTGAAACCATGGACGAGGTCGCACTTCCCACATATATTAAAATGATTCAATTCAAGACTTCGGTCTTGTTGGGTTGTGCCATGAAAATTGGTGCGCTCGTAGGAGGTGCTTCGAAAGAAGATGCTGCGGCATTGTATGAATTCGCACTGCTGTTGGGAACCTCTTTCCAAATCAAAGACGACTACCTTGACGTTTATGGCGACCCGGAGAAATTTGGCAAGCAGGTAGGCGGTGATATTTTGAGCAATAAAAAGACCTTATTGTGGATTGAAGCGGCTAAACGCGCCGCTCAAAAGGGTGTTGATTTCAATGCACTCGCACAAATGCCAGCTGGTGAGGCTAAGGTGAGCGCCTTCCAAAATCTGTACAAGGACTTGGAGGTGGATGTCTTTGCTAAAAACGAGATTGACCGATATTACCAACGCGCATTAGAAGCCTTGGATAAGGTTTCTCTAAGCGACGAGAAGGTGGCACCACTTAAAGAATTTGCCGCTTGGTTATATGGCCGTGAATCTTAATTGATTCCCCCAGCTTTTCGGGTTATTTTTGCACCTGAAAAACACTTTTCCATGAATGTATTGGTTTTAGGCTCGGGCGGTCGCGAGCACGCATTATCTCATAAGATTTCTCAAAGTTCAAAGCTGAGCAAGCTGTTCATAGCGCCAGGAAATGGTGGAACGCATGCTTTAGGGGAGAACGTATCATTGAATATTGAAGATGCGGCGGCAGTAGGCGCATTCGTTAAAGCCCATGCTATCGACATCGTGGTTATAGGCCCTGAGGCACCACTCGTGGCTGGTGTTCACGATGGTCTAAAGGCAGATCCAGAACTTTCAAGTCTTATCGTTGTAGGTCCACGTCAGGCGGCTGCGGAACTTGAAGGATCAAAAGATTTTGCCAAGGAGTTCATGATGCGCCACAACATCCCAACGGCCGCCTACCAAACCTTTACCAAGGATACTTTGGCTGAAGGTCAGGCATTTTTGGAGACCTTGGATGCTCCTTATGTATTGAAAGCAGATGGCTTAGCGGCAGGAAAAGGGGTGTTGATCATCGAAGACCTTGACGAAGCCAAGGAAGAATTGAAAAACATGTTGGTGGATGCCAAGTTTGGAGATGCCTCTTCCCGGGTAGTCATCGAGGAATTCCTCGCGGGTATAGAATTCAGCATTTTTGCCTTGACCGACGGTAAAGGAGGTTATGTCATCCTTCCAGAAGCGAAAGATTACAAGCGTATTGGTGAGGGCGATACCGGTCTTAATACCGGCGGTATGGGTGCCGTAAGCCCCGTGCCATTTTTTGATGCTGCTTTGCGTGAGCGCACCGTAAATGAAATAATTGATCCAACCATTAAAGGATTGGTAAAGGACAACCTACCGTACCAAGGATTTGTATTCTTTGGTTTGATCAATACCTCAAAAGGTCCGAAGGTTATTGAATACAATGTCCGCATGGGCGATCCAGAAACAGAAGTGGTCATTCCACGATTGGAAACCGACCTCATTGATTTGTTTGTTGCCATGGACAATGGAACCCTAGGTGATATCGACCTCCAAGTAAATCCACAGACAGCGACCACCGTTATGGTTGTTGCGGGCGGTTATCCGGAAGCCTACAAGAAAGGCGATGTGATTTCAGGCCTTCGTGATTTTGAAGAAACTACGGTATACCATGCGGGTACTAAAGGAAGCGATGAAATAGTGACCAATGGTGGTCGCGTGATGGCCTTTACCAGTTTTGGTGCGGATAAAGATGAAGCCTTGGCCAAGAGCTATGCGGCCATCGCAGCGGTGCATTTTGACGGCATGAACTACCGCAAGGATATTGGATTTGATTTATAATCCCGGAGCGAGCGAAGCGAGCTCCGAACAGGGACCAACAAAAAACCCCGGCGCAGCCGGGGTTTTTTGTTAAATGCGTTCAAAAGTTTACGCTTCTCCGTTAGCTTTATGCTTTCTCATCTGGAGTACCCAGTAGATCAAACCACCGGCAATTACGAGCATGAACAATCTATTCACGTTATCACCTGCGATAGGAAGTATTTTAAACGTTGCCTGGAAAATATCTCCTAGGCCCTCAAAGAAATTTCTTAACATAGCACGAGCGTTTTGTGCCGCTAAAATAAAACAAAAAAGCTGATGCTTCTCCGCTATTTCAGAAAGATTGATGCCTTCTCCGGACTCCGGTTATTTGCCATTGCCTTGTTGGCGCTTCTTGCCATTTGGTTTGAGGCGCAAGACGCATGGATCAGTCTCGGGTGGAGCCTAGTTTTGGGCGGAGCCTGGTTGTATTTGTCTTGGACGTTGATGCGGGATCGTTGGGTTGTTCGTGGCACCTTGTTCCGATTTTTAATTTACTTCATCACAGGGGTCTACTGGACGAGCGAGTTCTACTTGAACACCTTGCTCTTTTATACTTTGGTGGTTGAGTTGAATTGGCACCTCGTTGAACACCATAAGAGAAGAGGAGCGGTTTTGTCGGTGCTGCACAGCGGTACACTCACAGCGCTCGCATCACTTTGGAACCCTTCAGAGACTATTTTTTTGGCGTCCATTACTTTGATCGTATGGCTTATTGCAGGGGGTGTTCGCTTACGTACTGTTTTGCAGTGGTTGCTCGCTTGGGGCGTTGCGCAAGCAGCGGTAATGTTTAGCACAGCAGGTAATTTTGAACTAGAAATGAAGGTCCAAGGGGCCGAAGTACCAACGATGTGGTGGTTACTTCCTATTGTATTGATGTTGTTTGCCATTTCAGAGTGGGTACAGTCGTATCTAAAGGCCAATCAGACCAACAAGGCGCGCGGCATTGTTGCTGGATTGTGGATCATAGGCGGTGCCGTTTTGGCTTGGACAATGCATTCTGAATTTGCCTTTGCACTCATGTTTTTAGGGTTGTCGTATCATTTGACCAACGCCTTACGTTATTTAAAACGTGAGCGCCTTGGTGAGGCATTGCTCTGGTTGGTCGTTATTTTTGTACTGATCACGCATTTTGACTTGATACTCTTGTAATGGCAGTTGCCCCATCCATATTGGTCGTCCGATTATCCGCAATAGGTGACCTCATCCTAACCGCTCCTGTGGTAGCAAGGCTTCATGCCGACGGCTATCGTGTAGTACTCCTTTGTAAAGACGCTTACCGGTCTGTTGGTACTACGCTGCCTGGGGTGGAGGAGGTGCTGTCTTGGGAAAAGGACCGATTCAATTTGCCGAAACGTTCAAATACATTCAGCGCGATCCTGGACTTACAAGGCACGGCTAAATCCAAAAGATGGTGCCAGCAGTGGTCCATCCCCGTGCACACATATAGAAAGCCATATGTGCGTCGAGCAGTATTGCTTGCGACTAAATCTTCACAATTGGCGTTAAACCCTGTTGTTGAGCGCTACTTTGCTGCTGCCGCTCCACTAATAAAAGGGCCACGAGATTCCAATGACGTGAACGATCAGCTGCGACTACCACAGGTGAGTACAAAATTGCCCCAAAGCCCATACATCGCGGTAGTTCTTGGTGGTTCTTACGCAGGTAAGCGGTTAAACTTCGAATCTTGGAGGACCGTTATTGGTGACCTATTAAAAATAGGAATGCCCATCGCCTTGGTGGGCGGACCGGAAGAAGCGGGAATTGGCGAGAGTTTAGAACAACCCTTGGGTTCGGGTATTACCAACTATTGCGGCACCACTACGATTATTGAGGGTATTGCTGTAGTTGCTGGTGCAGCCCTAGTCATTAGCGGTGATACCGGGTTTATGCATGCGGCAGCGAATTTTAGAAAACCCATCATTAGTCTGTGGGGAGGCACGCATCCCTCGCTAGGGTTCGCTCCATGGCCCAAACAATCGGACCATCACGAAATCATTTCGAAGAGTTTTTGGACACCGGCTTCCAAACATGGAAAGGTGCCTTTTTGGATGCCAAATCCTATGAAAAAACTACCCCTAGGCGAGATAGCTCTTACTGCTCAGCAGATTCTGAAGGATAAAACAACGCCTTAAGTTCTGTCGCAGCGCTAGGATCCATCTTCCCAGCGATGATTAGTGCCAATTGTTTTCTGC
>Ga0102948_1000547_pt1 | contig 14808 bp, 14 predicted proteins | sample SalPonA_A_H2O_MG_FD_78211 | JGI IMG/M metagenome (GOLD analysis project Ga0102948, IMG submission 78211) | Water microbial communities from South San Francisco under conditions of wetland restoration - Salt Pond MetaG R2A_A_H2O_MG | ecosystem: Environmental > Aquatic > Non-marine Saline and... | reverse complement strand
TTTAGAGCATTGGTTTAATGGAACCGATCGACCTTATATATACGCTAAGACAGGAAGCCTTGGAAACAACTTTAATCTCAGTGGGTATTTAATAACCAATAGCGGCACTACTTTGATCTTTAGTTTTATGAACAATCACTACACCAAACCAACATCAGTTGTCAAAAAAGAAATGGGTGAAGTTCTCAGACTTATTCGAGATCATTACTAAAAGCGATTATCGCCATCAATCAGGTCTCCAATTCCTCCCAATATACTGCCTTCTCCTTTGCGTTGACCTCCCATTTTTGGAGCTGCAGCCCATATTCTAGAAGCTAAGCGACTAAAAGGTAGTGATTGAACATATACAGTACCAGGGCCCGTCAATTGAGCGAAGAACAATCCTTCACCTCCAAAAAGCGTATTCTTAATACCACCGACAAATTCAATATCGTAATTGACCTGCTGAGAGAAACCAACTAAACAACCTGTATCGACTTTAAGTGTTTCCCCTGCAGCTAATTCCTTTTTGGCTAGTGTTCCACCTGCGTGTACAAATGCCATTCCATCTCCTTCTAGTTTTTGCATGATGAATCCTTCACCTCCAAAAAGACCTCTACCCAGTTTTCTAGAAAATTCAATACCTACAGAGACTCCCTTGGCTGCACATAAAAAGGCATCCTTTTGACAAATAAACTTACCTCCTAGTTCTGAGAGGTCAATCGGTATGATCTTACCCGGGTAAGGAGCCGCAAAACTCACCTGTCGCTTTGATTGACCATGGTTTAAGAAGACCGTCATAAATAAACTCTCTCCTGTAAGTAAACGTTTACCAGCAGAAAACAATTTACCCATCACTCCTTCATTTTGTTTGGAACCATCTCCAAAAATGGTTTCCATACCTATAGAGTCATTCATCATCATAAAAGATCCAGATTCTGCAACGACAGCTTCCTGTGGATCTAATTCAATTTCTACAAACTGCATCTCTTCTCCTTGGATGCGATAATCGATTTCGTGTGCGTTCATTTTCTTAATTTTATAGTCCATTCAAATTCAAAATTGGAAACTAAGTCTCCGTTTAAATCAATTCCTTTTGAAGTCATCCAAAACTTTTGGCCTTCACCACTTGCAATCGTTTTTTCAATAGCTTGATCGATCAATTGACCATCGGAACAACTAAAAGTAATGGTTCCCCTAGCCTTCTTTGAAAAATTAGCCTTGTTATTGGCAACGAGCATGGATATGGGTTTTTTCGAAAGCTGAATTTTTTCCATCACCAAAACACCAGTTGAAAACTCAGCTGCCATTCCCTGTGCTGCCCAAAACATCGATTTAAAAGGGTTTTTATTAAACCAACTGTGTTTAATACGAACTACTGCTTTATCATTTTCTAAATGATGTAAACGAACACCACACCACCATGCAGATGGCAATTTAAAAAACATAAACCAATTGTATTTAGAAGGCTTCATAGGATTTATTTGTTTATAAATTTAAGTAATGTTTTCAATTAACTAAGCTCCTAGAGATGATTTATATGTTAATATTTTGTTAATATATAGTACTTTGTATTGCATACTACTATCTTTTATACATATATTTGCATTAGAAAGTACTATATGAATTAAAATTCTAGTATATGAATATTGAAAATACAAAAGCACAAATGAGAAAAGGAGTACTGGAATTCTGTATTCTTTCCGTGATGGACGGACAAGATAAATACACCTCAGAAATCCTAGATGCTCTTAAGGAGGCTAAGTTGCTTGTTGTAGAAGGAACCATCTATCCCCTACTTACAAGACTTAAAAATTCTGGCCTATTGGACTACCGATGGGAAGAATCAACTTCAGGTCCTCCAAGAAAGTACTATTCTCTTACAGAAAAGGGAAGAGAGTTCACCAAGGAACTAGATCAAACTTGGAATGAATTAAAAAACGCTGTTCAAAAAGTTACTAAATAAGCAGATCATGAATAAGACTATAAATATCAACCTCGCTGGAATCGTTTTTCACATCGATGAAGAGGCATTCGACAAACTTCAATCCTACCTAGATGCTGTAAAAAAATCATTGAAGGGTACTGAGGGAAATGAAGAAATTATCGCTGATATAGAAGCTAGAATTGCTGAACTATTTTCAGAACGAATTAAAGAAAAAGAAGTTGTTACAAAAGATGATGTAGATTATATCATTGCAAAACTTGGACAACCAGACGATTATCAAGTAGACGACTCCATCTTTGATGAAGAAACTACTGGATCGAAAAAATCCAACAAAACCAAGAGACTTTACAGAGATACTGATGATAAAATCATCGGAGGTGTGTGTTCAGGAATTGGACATTACCTAGGTATTGATCCAGTATGGGTTAGACTTATTTTTATCGTATTATTCTTTGGAGGATTTCCAATTATCGCCTACTTAATTCTTTGGATTATCGTGCCTGAAGCTGCTACTACTGCTCAAAAACTTGAGATGAAAGGTGAAGCGGCGAACCTTAGCAATATAGAGCGCAAGGTCAAAGAAGGTTTTGAAAACGTTAAAAAAAAAGTAGACGATTTCGATTTAGACGAAACTGGTAAAAAAGTAAAAGAAACAGGATCATCCTTCTTTGGAATGATTACCAGCATTGTGGGTTCCTTCTTTAGCTTTTTAGGAAAACTCATCACAGGAATCTTTGCTTTTGCCGGAAAACTTATTGGAGTGATATTGATTTTAGTATCCTTTGCTGTTATCATATCTATTTTTATCACATTTATTACCTTTTCATTTATCGATGTCAACTTTGGATCTGATATCGCTCCAATTTTTTTAGCAGAATCATTTGTAGATTTTCCAGTATGGTTGAGTTCTATACTTTTGATATTAGCCATTGGAATCCCCTTCTTTATGTTGATGTACTTAGGGCTTAAAATCCTTATCAAAAACATCAAACCAATGAGCGGTGTGGTTAAATTAAGTCTTCTAGGTGCTTGGTTACTCAGTATTTTTGCACTGATTTTCATCAGCATCAATCAAGTAGCTACTGAATCAATAAGAGTTAGTGAAAATCCTAAAATAGAACAATTACAAGCAGTGGACACCCTCTATGTAAAAATGAGAACTTCAAAACATTACGATCGTGTTGATCCACTTTTTAACATTGATCATATGAGTATGTCTTATGATCAAGATGGTGAACAAATCTTATTTTCGAGACATATTAGATTTGATGTACACAATTCAAATGGAGCAAATCCAACCGTTGAAGTCAGTAGAACTGCCAAAGGAAGAAACTACAAAAAAGCCTTAGAGCGTGCTCAAAAGATTGCTTATGATTATGAGTTAACTTCTAATACACTCTATCTCAACAATTACTTTACAGCTCCTACAGACAGTAAAATAAAGGCTCAAGAAGTTGAAATCGATCTTTATCTTCCAGAAAACACAGTGATTCAGCTCGATTCAAACACGGCGAATTATATTTCACATCAGGTGGATAACAATATGGATTTCTACCGAAAAGACATGGCCGATCACCTTTGGAAAATGAGCTCAAACAACAAGCTTGAATGCTTGGATTGCGAGCAGTAAACCAACAGATGAAAATGATTAAAAAGAGTTGATTCAATCAACTCTTTTTTTGTTTATATTTATTCTTCATCTTTTGAAATGGAACTACGACTTTTAGAATATCAGTTAGAACTCAAACACACCTTTACTATTGCAAGGGAGAGTACCGATATTCAAGACACTCTAATTGTTGAGTTATCACTAGACGGCCATCATGGCTATGGAGAAGCAACCTCAAATCCCTATTATGGGATAACTATAGAAGGGATGAAATCAGAGCTCTTAGAGCTTCAAGAAGCTCTTTTAGAATATAGCTTTGAAGATCCCGAGCAATTCTATCTTTGGTTAGAGCAATTCAAGTTGAGTAGTTTTGCTCTATGTGCTTTAGACTTAGCTGCTTATGATCTCTGGGGTAAAATCCATCAAAAACCACTGTATGAACTATGGGGAACTACCCTAGATCAGATACCGACGACTAATTTTACCATTGGGATCGATACAATCGACAAGATGAAGGCAAAGTTGAAAGAACAACCCTGGCCCATCTATAAGATTAAATTGGGAACTGATAAGGATGTTGAGATTGTAAAATCTTTAAGAGAAGAAACTGATGCTATCTTTAGAGTAGATGCCAACTGTGCATGTACTGCCCAGCAGTGTATCGATTACTCAAAAGAATTAAAAGATTTAGGAGTCCAATTTATTGAGCAACCCCTCAAGGCAGACAATTGGGAGGGAATGCAACAACTTAAAGAGCATTCACAGCTTCCCATCATAGCCGACGAAAGCTGTATTGTAGAGTCTGATGTTGTCAAATGCGCTCCCTATTTTGATGGTATTAATATCAAGTTGACTAAATGTGGTGGAATTACTCCAGCTAAGAGAATGATCAGTCAAGCAAAATCGCTTGGTTTAAAAGTAATGATCGGTTGTATGACTGAATCCACCGTTGGAATCTCTGCGATTGCACAACTACTACCCTATCTAGATTATGTAGATATGGACGGTGCACTACTTCTTGCAAAAGACATTGCAAAAGGAGTCTATATCGATTCAAATGCTGTGATTCACTATCCTAAATTAGGAGGATCAGGAGTAGCGCTTTTATAAGTTTTGATTATGAAACAACTCAAGCGAAGTATTAGTACTAAAATAAAACACAAGGGAGAACTCTATACATACTATGGAGGAACCAATTATCTCGGACTTTACCATCACTTTAGGTTTAAGAAAAAGATGCTCAAAGGAGTTCTCAAGTACGGAGTTCATTTTGGAGCATCGAGACTATCGAATGTTGGCCTTGATATTTACAAAAAAGCAGAAATCAAACTCGCTGAAGTCTGTGGTGCTAAGGCAGCACTAACTGTTTCATCTGGCTATTTAGCAGGTCAACTAGTCGCTTCTCTGTTTAAAGAAGAACGCTATAAGAGTTTTTACAGCCCCAACACCCATCCAGCACTCGAACGTCAGAAATACAAAGAGTACCTTGACTACGAGAGTTTTATTGAGTCTGTAAACGCCTATATTGCCAAAGGACCTAAGAAAACCCCTATCATCTATTTAGACACCATTGATTTTTTTGGGAACAACTATCCAACCTATGATTGGCTTCATAAAATACCACTTCAAGAGTGCATCCTAATAGCGGATGACTCCCACGGAATTGGAATCACTGAAAATGGAACTGGTTCTTATGGGATATTAAAAGAATTCAAGCCAAAAGAGCTGATTGTTTGTTGTTCTTTGGGTAAAGGTTTTGGAATTGGAGCAGGTGCTATCATCAGCAGTAAAAAACGCATCAATAAGATCAAAGAAACTTCTTTTTTTGGAGGCGCATCACCAGCGAGTCCAGGTCATTTATACGCCTTTGTAAAATCTTCTGAGATCTACGAAAAACAGTATAAAAAACTCCATAAAAACATCCGCCTGTTCTTAAAACAATTGAAACATCCAGAGGAGTTCCATTTCCACAAAGATCACCCTGCATTTGGTTTTAGAGATAATGAGCTTTGCGAACTATTAGAAGCGAATAAAATTCTGATGACTAAATTTAACTACCCAACAGAAAAAGATCCTCTGATCTACAGAATTGTCATCACAGCTAGACATACAAAAATGGATATTGAAAAGCTTACAGAGCTCATCAATACCCATTATGATTCTAAAAACAACTAGGTGTTTTATTCGTTTGAAGCTAAATAACGCTCTGCATCTAATGCTGCCATACAACCTGTACCAGCTGCTGTAACAGCTTGACGGTATTCCTTGTCTTGAACATCTCCAGCTGCAAATACTCCAGGTTTATTAGTCTTAGTAGATTTTCCTTGGGTTATTAAATACCCTGTTTCATCCATATCTAATTGACCTTTGAAAATATCAGTATTAGGCTTGTGGCCGATGGCTACAAACAATCCAGTAATAGCGATTTCTTCTTTTTCTCCAGTTTGGTTATTGACCATTCTCAACCCTTCGACAACTTGATCTCCTAATACTTCATCAACTTCAGTATTGTACTTGATTTCAATATTTTCAATACTATTAACGCGGTGTTGCATTGCTTTTGAAGCGCGCATTTCATCACGGCGAACTAGCATGGTTACCTTATTACAAATATTAGCTAAATACGAAGCTTCTTCTGCAGCGGTATCTCCAGCACCTACAATGGCTACATCTTGTCCTCTATAAAAGAAACCATCACAAACAGCACATGCTGATACTCCTCCTCCTCTAAGGCGTTGTTCACTTTCTAATCCAAGGTAACGAGCAGTTGCACCAGTACTGATAATCACAGTTTCAGCTTCAATTTAGGTTTTATTATCGACAATTGCTTTGTGAATTCCACCAACCTCATCAGAGAATTCTACAGATGTGATCATTCCAATGCGAACTTCCGTTCCAAAACGTTCTGCTTGTTGTTGTAGTTGAACCATCATTGTTGGCCCATCAATCCCCTCTGGGTATCCTGGAAAGTTATCGACTTCTGTAGTGGTAGTCAATTGTCCTCCTGGCTCCATCCCTGTATACATTACAGGCTTCAAATCTGCTCTTGAGGCGTAAATTGCAGCAGTATATCCTGCAGGTCCTGATCCTATGATGAGTGTTTTAATTCGTTCTACTGACATAATATTATTTATTAATTCTTTTTATAATGCTCTATAATTTTCATTCAAAAATAAGAGATATTACCCTCGAGTTAAACAAAAAGTTATTAATACTTATTATACGACTATTGATAAAGCTGATCAGTCTAAATTAACTGCAACAATCAGCCTTAGATGAGCTGTCTTTTACTCCCAACTTTTTGAGAATAGTCTCCATTAAACACCATTTGGTGATTGATGATTGAATGAGGTTCACACCAACAAAAACAGTAAACCACAGCCAATTGATATTCACATACACTGCTAAAGCTACACTAATGAGCACAAAGCTTCCTGCAATGGCTCTAATACATCTATTCATCATAATTTTAAATTTTAAAAAAGTAAAAGTAATCCTTGATAGTTACTCTCTAAGTAACACAGGTCACATATAAAAAGGGCAGTACCCGAAAGCACCACCCTTTTCCAATCAACCAAAACAAATTACACTTTTTCGCCTTTCAGCATTTTGTTCCAATACAAATATGGAAGCATGAACTTTTTCAACATCCACAATCTCCAGTGTTCTTTAGCAGAATTAAAAATGAGCATCTGCTTTAATTTAGGATCTGGAGTAAACTTATTGTTATAATCAAACTCTGCGAGTACCATTTTACCATATCCTGTCACCAGTGGACATGAAGAATAACCTTTGTAAGATGCGTCCATTTCTTTTTGAGCGTTCATCAATCGTGAGATATTTTCAACTACAACAGGTACTTGCTTGCGAATTGCAGCCCCCGTTTTAGCAGTTGGAAGTGCTGCAACATCACCTATCCCAAATACATTGGCAAACTTATTGTGTTGTAAGCTATTGATATTGACATCTAACCAACCATCAGCATTGGCTAATTCTGAATCACGAACAAACTTAGGTGCTGCTTGGGGTGGTGCTAAATGAAGCATGTCAAATGGAATCTCGATCACTGTTTCTCCACTGATTTTTTCGCCAATTGCGGTTTCGGTTTTCATAACACAATCATCTCCTTCTGGAGCTACGTATTTAAAATAAGCGATCTGTTTTTCAGCATCGATTTTAAAAGGAGCATAAAATGGTTTAAAATGAACTTTATAACGATGTAGCACTTTTTCTAAGGTTGCTTTCACTTCAGGAACTCCAAAGATCACGGAGCCAGGGGTTGCAAAAATTACGTTTGTCTTATCTGCTAGCCCGTGTTTTTTAAAATAATGAGCAGCTAAGTACATGATTTTTTGAGGAGCACCTCCACATTTAATAGGTGTAGAAGGCTGTGTAAAAAGAGCGTTTCCTCCTTTGAAATTTTTAAGTACGTTCCAAGTGTGAATTGGATCGGTATAATTGCTACACACTACTCCTTTATCGAGTGCTTCAGGAAGACCATCGATGAGTTCGGGTGCCATAACAAGACCTGGAGAGACTACTAGGTACTCATAACTAATATCTCCATTAGATTTTGTTCTTACAATATTTTCATTTGGGCTAAATCCAACTGCATAATCTTTAATCCAATCCACTCCACTTGGCATTACACTTGCCATAGTGCGTTTGGTTTTAGCCATATCAAAGGTTCCTGCTCCTACTAGAGTCCAAGCAGGCTGGTACCAATGGGTATCCGCTGGTTCAATTATTGCAATAGATAAATTTTTGTCTTTTTTTAGAAATTGAGCAGCAGTCATGATTCCTCCTGTTCCTCCTCCGATTACTAAAATTTGATAGTTTGTTTTCATGGTGTTTGTTTTGATTGATTTGCACTATAAAGGTAACCATCATATTACATTATAATGTAACGAAGGTTACATTTAAAGGTCTTCTTTTTAGATTAATTTAATCCTTTATCACAGCATTGAATTGTAAAAAAAACCACCTGAGTACTATTGATTCTAATGAAGATCTGAAGTGTTTGGAAATGATGTCAGTAACATCTACTTATTACTTAATAGCAACCGCCGCTTGATATTCCTGAATCATTTCTTGAAGCTTTTCAGGCATTTGATTTGACAAATCGTTTTTCTGTTCAATGTCCTCTTTGATATTGTAGAGTTGATATGCATCACTATTGGCCGATTCTATTTGAACCATTTTGTAAAACACAGGACCTTTATAGGGGGGGATTATCACCCAATCTCCTTTTTTAAGGATGGTTTTAGTAGAAGCTTCTAAGACAATTGATTCGCGTTCTAAATCAGATGTACCTAAGAAGGTTTCCATTAAGTTTTTACTATCAGTTGGAGTTTGCTCACTACCCACTAGAGAAGCTAAGGAATTGAGCAAGTCAATTTGACTTACTAGTGCCTCCGATACTCCAGGGCTAATAACCCCTTTCCAATAGGTCACAAAAGGCACTCTAGTTCCTGCTTCAAACATACTGTATTTCCCACCTCTTAGTGGACCAGCTGGCTTGTGGTCTCCAAGTAATTCTTCTGATAAATCAGCATAGCCATCATTGACCACTGGACCATTATCAGAGGTAAAAATGATCAGGGTATTCTCCATTAAACCTTCATCATCTAGGGTTTTTAAAAACTCACCGATCATCCAATCCGCTTCGACAATTACATCTCCACGTGCTCCCATGGTGGTGCTTCCAACAAAACGTGGATGGGGTGTTCTAGGAACGTGCGGTTGTTGCAATGCATAATATAAAAAGAAGGGCTTCTCCTTATTTAACTTTACAAATTCTTGAGCCTTAAATAAGAAATGATCTGCCATATCCTCATCGACCCATTTGGCTTTTTCTCCTCCTTTCATAAATCCAATTCTCGGAATTCCATTGACAATACTGTTGTTGTGACCATCGTACCAATTGAGTTTGAGTAGTTCAGGATTCGAAAGTGCAGTTGGTTCTCCATCAAAATTTTCTTTGTAATTAACCTCAATCGGATCCAAAGGATCCAATCCAACCACTAACCCATCTTCTATATAAACTGTCGGTACTCTGTCTTGAGTTGCAGCCAGTATGTAACTTGAATCAAAGCCCAACTCATTAGGACCAGGACTTATAGGCTCATTCCAATTAATCGGTCCACTTCCCAATCCCAAATGCCATTTACCGACAATACCAGTGGTATATCCTTTAGATTTAAGTACTTTAGGGATGGTAACCATAGTGGTATCTATGATCAAAGAAGCCGAACCAGGCAGCACCTTAGCTCTTTTATTCTTCCAGGGATACATTCCAGTAAGCAGTGCAAAACGACTTGGAGTACAAGTTGCTGAAGAAGAGTGACCTTGAGTGAATCGCATACCTCCATTAGCTAATCGGTCCATATTTGGTGTTTTTAGTTCAGTTGCACCATAGGCTCCTAATTCACCATATCCCAAATCATCCATATAGATGATGACAATATTTGGAGAAGTGGAAATGGGAGTAGAAGTTTGATCTGTGCATCCAACTAGTAACAACAAACTAACTAGTACAGAGGGTAAGAGGGTGTTTTTCATATCAATAAATTAAAAAAACTGATCAAAAGAATAATCTCACATCAATCGTTTTAGTTATTGAAAAGATATAAAAAAATAAGAACCTATTTCAAATACAGAGATTTGATCTGTTGATTTGGAATAAAGCTTATCATCCCAAAATTAAGCTTTTAACACTATATTAGTTGTATACAGATGATCATTATCAACTATTTTAATATTCACTGACATGAAACTTAAATTCAAATTAATTGTACTTGTTTTAATAGCCTATAATTCATTCGCTCAAGATAGAAATCCAATTGTTGAAGGATGGTATGCAGATCCAGAAGCAATTGTATTTAATTCCACCTACTGGATCTACCCAACTTATTCTGATATTTATGACAAACAAGTGTTTTTAGATGCCTTTTCATCAACTGATTTGGTTCATTGGAAAAAACATGAACGTATTATTGACACAACAGCTATTAAATGGGCTAAAAGGGCTATGTGGGCTCCATCAATTGTAAAAAAAGAGAACAATTATTTTTTATTCTTCGGGGCCAATGATATCCAAAGTGATGACGAACTTGGCGGAATTGGAATTGGAATATCTTCAAAGCCAGAAGGTCCTTTTAAAGATTATTTAGGTAAACCACTTATTGATAAGTTTTATAATGGTGCTCAACCTATTGATCAATTTGTATTTAAAGATACAGACGATCAGTACTATCTGTTTTATGGTGGTTGGAGGCATTGTAATATAGCCAAACTCAATAATGAATTCACCGGTTTTGAACCATTTAATGATGGTGAAATATTCAAAGAAATCACCCCAGAGGGATATGTCGAAGGTGCATTTATGTTTTACAGAAACAATAAGTATTACTTTATGTGGTCTGAAGGCGGTTGGACTGGACCTGATTACAGCGTAGCCTATGCGATTTCAGATTCACCCATGGGACCTTTTAAACGCATCGGTAAGATACTTGCTCAAGATCCAACCATCGCAACAGGCGCAGGTCATCACTCTGTGATTCAAATTCCTGAATTAGATAAATACTATATCGTATATCACAGAAGACCATTAGGCGAAACTGATCGAAATCATCGAGTGGTATGTATTGAAGAAATGAAGTTTGATGAAAATGATCACATCCTTCCTGTAACTCTTACATTTAAAGGTGTTGAAGCGTTTTCATTATCTAATGATTAATTGCTAACTTATTTGAGTAAACCCCATTTAATCCAATTGATATTTAATCATAAGTTCATGTGAATTAGCTCTTAGAGCCACAGAATTATTTCGTTGTCCCATTTCATAGCCATATCCAATGTCCATACGATCTAATCCTGTAAAAAGAATAAGTGCTGAGATATAGTGGTTGTTACTAAGTCCTGTTCCTACTTTAACTTGATCGTTGAAATTGAAGTTTGCAAAAGCAGTCACTAGATTCGGTGCTCCACTTACAAAACGGTAGAAGACCGATGGCTCAAAACCAATTTGATCACTGAGTTGTAGGTTGAGTCCTCCGCTCATATAAAAGTGGGGACGATCAGTTGCCGTGATGGCAATCCCATTGACTTCCTTATAGCGTTTGGTATTTAATACATTGGGTGCTGAGATTCCAAAATAAGCCTTCTCTGATTTGATATAGGCTCCTACTCCAAGTAATGGATTCATATAGTTCTCAATACCACTAAGAGCCGGATTAGGCTCATTAGTAATACGATTCAGTGCATTGAGATCAAGAGCGTTGTAAAGTGCTCCTCCCTTGAGTCCTAAGTGAAGATTGGTCGTCTCACTAAGTTGTACTCTATAAGAATAGTCCACCGATACAATTCCCTGGTTCTCTACATACACCTTATCGGTTAAGTAAGAGAATCCCCAAGAAGCATTGTTTCTAATATCCGTATTGTAAACCAGTGTAGCACTTCTAGGTGCTTCGGATACTCCAACCCAAGAGGAAGTGTAGTTCATGGATAAGAACTGACCCTCTGATCCTGAAAAGGCAGGGTTGATCACCGACATATTCTGCTGATAAAATAAATAGTTCGGTTGTTGTTGGGCATAGATGCTAGTTCCTAGACTAGCGACCAATAACAATAAGAGTGATTTATAGATAGATTTCATATAACTTTTTTTCATTAATAGCTTTAACAATTTTAATAAACAAGATACAACCATCCATTACTTTGCTCTTTAGTGTCATAGAGGTATACCTTGTAATAATAAGAGCCTATAGGAAGTAATTCATTTGTATCTTTAAAAGTTCCCCTCCAATCGTTTTGATAATTTTCTGCTGAAAATACTTCTATGCCATCAGCATTGTAAACACTCACTTTATTGAGTGGATGCAGGTTGATATTTGTGATTTTCCAAGTAGATTCTATACCTATTTGATTAGGAGATAACACCCCTGAAACTTCAAATCTATTATCGTTAAAACCATCATTAAAGATATCGATATCTGCATTATCACCAATTCCGTCCTTATCTATATCGGAAGTTTCTGAAGCATCAAAAGGAAAAGCATCGTAGGTATCAATGATACCATCATTATCATCGTCAGCATCAAAATTATCTCCAATTCCGTCTCCATCGTAATCTGCATATTCAAAAGCATTCATTGGAAAGGCGTCCAACTCATTTGCGACACCGTCACCATCCATATCATCATCAATACAATTAGCGATTCCATCCCTGTCCAAATCACCTGGTTGGGATTCAATTCGAAGTGGATTTGTGCTACAACTCAATTCTGATTGATCGCTAAATCCATCGTTATCATCATCCACATCAAGTAAATTAGGTATTCCATCCCTGTCAGTATCGAGCAATTCAAAATTAGTAGTTTCAATGTTGATCGCACTTACCACACTCGGATAATTATCTTCTGAATCTATATAGTTTGGAATACCATCGCCATCTGTATCATATTCAGATAAAGGAGAATCTGAAAATGACATTTCCAATCCAGTTAAGATTCCATCATTATCATCATCAGCATCTAAATAATTTGGATTCCATCGTTATCACTATCAGTAGCAAAAGTTGTACTTGCATAGGTATATTCTACAGAAGTAGCGATACCGTCCCCATCATCATCAGTATCCATATAATCTGGAATACCATCTCCATCGGTATCTATATTCACATATTCACCATCTTGATTCGTATTTGAAGAAACTTCTATACTTGTCAGTACTCCATCCCCATCATCATCTGAATCTAAATAATTGGGAATTCCGTCTCCATCACTATCTATTGATGCCACTTGAATACTTCGAGATGCAGCTAACTCAAAAACTGCTTCAATTTCAATAGAATTTGGAACCCCATCTTGATCACAGTCTAAGGTATCCCAATAGGTCATCCCTGCAGTTTCTGTTTGATGTTCCAGTATCAATGAACACGCATCTAATGGATTGGTTTTATCTATAACTTCTGTTCCATCTAGAACTCCGTCCTGATCAGAATCTACAATTAATGAATTAGTTCCAGCAATAACCTCGTCTTCATCGCTTAATCCATCATTATCATCATCTGGATCGGAGTTGTTACCAATACCATCACCATCAGTATCGACCCATTCTGTCTTTATTAATGGAAAAGCATCATTGATATCCAGTACACCATCATTATCGTCGTCAGTATCAACACAGTTAGGAATACCATCGAAATCTGAATCTAGCGATTTCTTAGTTGCATTTAACGGATCTGAACCACAAGCCATTTCATGTACATCTAATTGACCATCATTATCATCATCGGTATCTTCATTATTACCTATACCGTCTTTATCAGTATCAGTATCTTCATTTTTATCTAGTGGAAAGTCATCATTGATATCTAAAGTACCATCACCATCGTCGTCGGTATCACATGAATTTTTTATACCATCCCCATCTGTATCAACTCCATTATCCAGAGTAGCATCCCCATTAATATCAGCATCACAGCCATTGAGGATTCCATCACCATCAATATCATCATCTTGAGTATCTCCTATTCCATCTAAATCAATATCACCATCAGTTATTGCATAGGTCCCATCTACAAATGTTATAGCGTAATTATTTGAACTTAATCCCGAAACAGATACTTTATAACTCCCCTGAACTAATTCTGATGTTCCTGGTCCACTAAAAACTAGTGTTCCAGATAAATTTGATTTATTCTCGGATCCCACAAATCCATCATAGGTAACCGTAAAATTAGAATAAGGGAGACCCGTATAGATTTTAGAAACAGAATTAACTTTAACTGTTAATGGAGCTTTTACAATAGAAGCACTAGTAGTTAATTGATCTGTTATCGTATAATTTGACAGAGAAGCTCCACTGTAACTTGAGTTTAAAAATACATTTATTGATGAGGCTGCATTCGCATTCTCAAATAATGCTGTCGCACTAATCTTTAAATCATCTCCAGATTCAATTCCATTAAACACAACTTCAGAACTATCTACCGATGCTTCTCTTGTCGTATCGTAAACCTTATCTAATACTTTTAATCCATACACGTAAATCCCTTTCTTTTCAACTAATAAGGTCATTTGTGTTTGGGCAGCTAAGTAGTTTGAGTCTGATGCCTGATTTAATTGAATGGTTGTTGAACCTGAACCTGTAATTATTAAAGTATTACCCTCTATTTTTGCAATTGACTCATCAGCAGAAGTATAAGCCAACGCTCCACTACTCGTAGAAGTACTTTCAAGTTCAAATGAGACATCCCCATAGGTTTTAG
>Ga0102948_1000545_pt1 | contig 14862 bp, 11 predicted proteins | sample SalPonA_A_H2O_MG_FD_78211 | JGI IMG/M metagenome (GOLD analysis project Ga0102948, IMG submission 78211) | Water microbial communities from South San Francisco under conditions of wetland restoration - Salt Pond MetaG R2A_A_H2O_MG | ecosystem: Environmental > Aquatic > Non-marine Saline and... | reverse complement strand
AGCTACTGAAGGCTTGTTATGGATAAGCACCGATCGAATTCCCATACTTTGCAAAAGTCCTATCGAAGATGGATTTAGAATATGTCCTTTAGAAAACACAAGATCTCCAGCGTTCATTATACTACCAATAGGACGAATATTTTGTCCTTGCTTAGGTGCTTCTTCCAATAGAATGGTTTGATCTAAACGGTTTGCTTTTTCTTGAATTACAACAGAATCGGCTGAGGAAGGAACCATGGCTCCCGTAAAAATGCGAACTGCTTCTCCAGGATTTAAATGAAATGTCTTAGAGGATCCTGCAGCCATTTCACCGACCACTTTATAAGTAAGGGAATCATGAGATTTTAATGCATAGCCATCCATGGATGATTGAGCGAAGTGGGGTAGAGATATCATTGCAATGACGTCATCTGCCAAAACACTTCCACAGATACGAGAAGAAACAGCTGCAAAAACGCTTGTGTTTTTTACAGCTGTTTGATGTATGAGTTCTAGAGCTTTTTCTACTTCAATCATTAAGATTTATTATGAATTTAATTCATTGATAAATGGTTGATGGTAAAGACGTTTCCCACTGGCGCTATATATTGCATTGGCAAGTGCGGCCTGTACAGGTGGATAAGGAGGTTCTCCCATTCCAGTTGGAGCGATATCGCTCTTTACAAAATCAACAGAAACTTTCTTAGGTGCTTCGTGATGTCTAATGAGTCTGTATTTATCAAAATTGTCTTGCTGAGGCATTCCATCTACAAAACTTAATCCGCCATACATAGCAGTTCCAATCCCATCTACTGTCCCACCCTCAGCAAGGTTGGTTGCTGCATCTGGGTTGACAACGATTCCGCAATCTACCGCTGCGAATACCTCGTCAATTATAGGTTTAGAACCATCCATGCGAACATCAACTACGTTAGCTACATAGGATTGATGACAATAGTAAGCAGCGACTCCTCTTTTGAGATCTTTTTTGTCTTCTGCACCCCATTTGGCGTTTTTCTTAACGAGTTCCAAAACTCCTGCATAGCGTTTAGCATCGTAATCATTACGCTCTCCAACAGGCTTGTCTTGGGCTCTTTTTAAAAGTTCCAATCTAAATTCTAAAGGATCTTTTCCAAGTGTTTCAGCTAATTCATCAAGGAATGATTGTTCTGCCGATGCGTTAAAATTAGAGCGGGGGGCTCTGTAGGCACCGATGGTAATATTTGAAGGAATCACCCATTTTTCAGCTAAATAATTATCGATAGCTCCAGCTGGGAATCGATTTTCATGTAAAGGGCTTTCAGGAATTCCACCTCCAATGACGTGTATCGCAGTGAGATTGTTGTTTTTATCGATTGCCGCTCTATACTTTAACGTATAAGCAGGACGATAAGTTCCATAGGTCATGTCATCTTCTCGAGTATAGACCAGTTTAATAGGAGCTTTCACATGTTGAGATATCAAAGCTGCTTCAACAACAAAAGTTCCGTAGAGACGTCTTCCAAATCCACCCCCCATTCGACTCAAGTGAACTTCAATTTTTTCTCTCGGCATTTTTAATCGAGTAGCCACAGAACCTTCTGCAGCTTCAGGAGTTTGAACAGGACCCGATAGGATCGCGCGATCCTCAGTGACATCCGCAAAGAAGTTCATAGGCTCCATCGTATTATGTGCTCTAAAAGGGGCAGTATAGGTTCGTTCTAATACTTTTGCAGCTTCTTTAAATGCCTTTTCTGGATTACCATCCTTACGAGCTGTTTGAAGTGGTAGTCCAGAATAATCATTTAATTTTTTATTGTGATCAACTGAACTCTCTAATCCAGTAGGAATGGACACATCAGTTGCATTGCCACCCCAACCTGCTTGCTTAATGGTGGTTTTTGGCATATTTTGCCACACTACTTTAAGTGCTTTTTTAGCTTTCATCACCTGCCAAGTAGATTCTCCTACAATCACCACCTGTTCATTAAAGGCAGTGATGTCGGACCAGCCTCTCGCATCTTCATCATTGAAGGTATTGATGGTAAATACATCTTTGATCCCAGGCATATTGATGACCGAAGAGGCATCGAAAGACTTTAAGACTTTTCCAAAAGCAGGGGGGTGTACGATCATTGCTGTGAGCATACCCTCTTCTTTAATATCTAAACCAAAGAGGGGTTTTCCAGTAACGATATTTTTCCCATCGACATTCTTTTTGGAGTGTCCGATGATTTTATAATCAGCTAGTTCTTTGAGTTCCACTTCTTCTGGTACTTCTAAGGTAGATGCTTTCTCAGCAAATACACCGTAGTGATCTGATTTTCCAGAAGCTTTATGAGTTATGATTCCATTAGAAGTTGTGAGCTCCTCAATAGGAACACTCCAAGATGAAGCGGCTGCCATCAATAACATTTTACGAGCAGTGGCTCCTGCTTGTCTTAGAGGAACCCAACTACTGCCAATTGATCTAGAACCACCAGCAATTTGCCAGTTACCAAATAGACCCACATTAAGTGGAGCCTGTTCTACAAGAACATTTTTCCAATCGATATCCAATTCTTCGGCCACGAGCATCGGCATCGAAGTCTTTACGTTTTGACCGATTTCAGGGTTGGGAGACATAATAGTTGCTAGGCCGTTTTCTCCAATCTTTAAATAGCCATTTAATTCATACCAATTATTTGGTAACGCCATCAGTTCTCTTTCAGTTGAATTACAAGATGCAAGCCAATTGAAACTCAAAATGATTCCACCAGAACCGAGGGAAACATTTCTTATAAATTCTCTTCTTGAGGTTTTTGTTTTAAATGTAGACATGATCTTAATAATTAACTGTTAGACGCTCTTTTAATGGCTTTCTTTATTCGAGTGTAAGTACCACAACGACATAAATTTCCGCTCATACCCATTTCGATTTCTTCATCTGTTGGATGAGGGTTGTTTTTGAGAAGTGAAACAGCAGTCATGATCTGTCCTGTTTGGCAATAACCACATTGTGGGACATCTTCTTCCAACCAAGCTTGTTGTACAGGGTGATCTCCATTTTCTGAGAGTCCTTCTATAGTAGTAATTTCACTGTTTCCCACCATAGATACTTGAAGTTGACAAGCTCTGGTAGCCATCCCATCTAAATGAATAGTACAGGCACCACATTGAGCGATACCACAACCGTATTTGGTTCCAACGAGATTTAAATGATCTCTGAGTACCCATAAAATGGGAGTGTCTGGTTCTACATCGACTTGATGCGATGATCCGTTAACGTTAAGTGTAAATTGAGCCATAGAGTATTTGGATTAGTTTGTTTAATTTGTCGGTAAAGACAAGGAAACGAAAGATAAGAATTATATCAGTTTGATGTCAAAAAACACTAAAGGTTTAAAGAATGTTTAACAAATTAAAGATTGTACTTAACTCCAACGGTCCATTTAAATTCTCTACTAGAAATAATTTTTGTCGCAAAAGCTTTTAAACTAAACTGATCGCTTAATTTATAAGCTAAAGTTTCTGCCATTCCATAGGTGTTATCCAAATCTAGAACATAAGCTTGAGTTAGAAAACTCATTTTGCCTTTAACAACTGTTGTATTTAATGATAAAAAATTAGAGTTGTGATCAAAATTTCTTCCTTTACCGTGTAAGTAAAAAGCGCCCAAAGTGACCGATTCTGATACAGGGTAGGAAATTGTTACATCTTGTGAAAAAAAGGTATTAACGGTATAATCATCAGTAATCTGAAAAGCAGGAATGTATACACCTACGTTCATTTTTAATTTTTGATCGATCAGTCGATATCTAGAGATGATGACTAAATTTCTTGGCACTCCATTTTCCATTCTCAAATTGGTTAAAAGGTGAGCGGATAATCTGTGTTTGCTATTGGTACCAGCGGTTACAATAAAATGAGGGTCTTTAGAAGCAAAGGCTGGAATAAATGAAAATCCTCCTGTACTTGCTTCAATCGATGCGTATTGTGCAAAACTTATCTTTGAAATAAGCATAAATACACTAATCAGTAAAATTCTTTTAATCATTTTTAAGTAGTTTAATTTATTACAAAGTTCAACTACCTATAGCTGTTTTAATGTACCATAATTACGGCATAAACTACCATTATTCAAGATGATTATTTTGCAATAAAAAAGCAGTCTAATAGAAGATTTAGACTGCTTTGATAGAATTGTAATTAGTTAATTTATTCTTTAATAATCGGATGATCGTAACTTCTCTTTCCAGTGGCTTTGTACATCGCATTGGCTACAGCGGCAAAAGCAGGGGGGAAGAACGGTTCTCCGAGACCTGTTGGATCAATGTTGTTTTCTACAAAATGTACATCGATATTTTTTGGGGCCTCTTGTTGACGAATCATTCGATAGCTGTTAAAATTGTTTTTTGAAGGCTTACCATTATCGAAGGTAAGCTCACCAAATAAAGCATTTCCAATACCATCTATAATTCCACCTTCACCCATGTTTTTAGCAGCGTCAGGATTCACAACAATTCCACAATCGGCAGCCGCAGTTACATTTGAAATTCTATTGGTGCCGTTTGAAGTATCGATATCTACAACTTCGGCTACATAAGAGTTATGGCAAAAATAAGCTGAAACTCCACGAGCCGTTTTAATGGAAGGATCTCCCCACTTGGATTTTTCTTTTACAAGTTCTATGACTCCTGCATAGCGCTTCGCATCGTAGTCATTGCGTTCGCCTACAGGATTTTCTTGTACTCTTTTTAAAAGCTCTAATCTAAAATCAATAGGATCTTTACCCATCAATTCAGCTAATTCATCCAAGAAGGATTGTTCTGCAGCAGCGTTGAAATTGGATCGGGGTGCTCTAAATGCTCCTATTGAAATATTGGATGGAATTTGAAATCCTTCTGCTAAGTAATTATCGATTGCCCCTGCAGGGAATCGATTCGCGTGAATTGGATTTTCAGGAACTCCTCCTCCGATAATGTGTAAACCAATTAGGTTATTATCCTTGTCTAATGCAGCCCTATAAGTTGCAGTATAGGTAGGTCTGTAGATACCGCTTGTGATATCGTCTTCACGAGAATAAACTAATTTTACTGGAGCTTGTACTTTTTGTGAAATTAATCCTGCTTCTACCATATAATGGCTGTAGGCTCTTTTTCCAAATCCACCACCCATACGGGCTAAATTAATTTGAATTTTATCTCTTGAAATTCCTAAGCTGTTTTCTAGGGTTCCCATGATTAACTCAGGAGCCTGAGCTGGGCCATAAATTACCGCTGAATCACTTTTTACATCAGCAAAGCAATTGATAGGCTCCATGGTGTTATGCGATAAATAGGGTGCATTGTAAGTTCTTTCCAATATAGTAGCCGCCTCCTTAAATGCTTTTTCAGGATTTCCATCTCTGCGCATTTGTTGGACAGGATTTTTGCTTAAAGCTTCCATTTTAGCTCTGTGATCTTTGGTGCTTTCCAAACCTGATGGAATACTAATATCCATGGTTCTACCACCCCATCCTGCCATTTTATAGCTCGATGCAGGCATTTCTTCCCACTGAACTTGTAATGCTTTCTTTGCTTGCATCACCTCCCAAGTGGAGTTACCAACAATGGCTACTTTCTTCGTAAATGAGGTTGTGTCAAAGAAATTTCGTTCATAATCCTCTTTGAAAACATTTATTTCAAAAACATCGACAATTCCAGGCATTTGAATCACTGAAGATTTGTCGAATGATTTTAATTGCATCCCAAAAGCAGGGGGATGTACAATCATTGAGGTTAACATTCCTTCTACATAGTGATCCATCGCAAATAGTGGTTTTCCACTAGTAATGGAGTCGTTATCTACATTGGATTTTGATTGCCCAATAATTTTAAAGTCTTTCGATTCTTTAAGTTTCACTTCTTTGGGTACTTCAAAGGTGGAAGCTAAAGAAGCCATTTCTCCATAACCCGCTTTTTTACCTGAAGCTTCATGAAAAATAATTCCGTCTGCAGTAGTTATCTCACCAGCATCTACATTCCACGATTGAGCGGCAGCATTCACTAACATCATTCGAGCCGTTGCTCCTGCTGTTCTAAGTGGCGTCCAAGCATTTCTAATACCCTGACTACCTCCTGTGAATTGACGATTAAATTTGATAGGGTTAAAGTTTCCTTGTTCCACAATCACTTGTTTCCAATCAATGTCTAATTCTTCGGCGATTAGCATTGGTAACGAAGTTTTTACATTGGAACCAAATTCAGGATTGGGTGCAAATAAAGTGGTAACTCCGTTCTCACCAATTTTAACATAGCTATTTAATTCAAACCATTCTTTAGGCATTTGCAAGGCTTCTTCTGCAGTGAATTTACATCCTGCTAACCAGCTAAAGCTCAACATCATTCCTCCTGTCGCTAAGGAAGATACTTGAAGGAACGAACGTCTATCCATATTGTTATCTGACTTTTTCATAGGAATATTTTAAGAGTTTTTAGAGGCTGTTTTAATAGCCTTTTTAATCCTTGTATAGGTTCCACAACGACAAATATTACCGTTCATAACCGACTCAATATCCTCATCAGATGGATTAGGGTTCGATTTTAATAAGGCAGCAGCTTGCATAATTTGCCCAGATTGACAATAGCCACATTGAGCAACATCTTCTTCTTTCCAAGCTTCTTGCACAGGGTGATCTCCATGTTCTGAAAGACCCTCTATCGTAGTGATTTTTTGATTTCCTACTGATGAAATAGGAAATTGACAAGAGCGAACTGCTATGTCACCAACATGAATGGTACAAGCACCACACTGGGCTATACCACAACCGTATTTAGTTCCTACCAATTGTAGATGATCTCTTAAAACCCAAAGTAAAGGAGTAGAAGGATCTACTTCTACCGTTTGTGTTTTTCCATTAACACTTATAGAATAGCTTGCCATGATTATTTAGTTTAGTTTGTTAAATAAAATACCCGTCTTTTAATTCGACTCAAAAATTGATAAAAGGTTTAATCTAAGCTGGACTTTAGGACTTATTGATTTCTTTGTTTAGCAGCTTCCAAATCGATACTATCGTAGTATTCTTTGGTTACTTCTTCTGTCCATGTAGTAGGTGTTGATCCCCCATAGATTGCAATATAAGAAACATCGCTATCTGAAGTAGAACTGTGCCAGTGCTCTGTTTCTTTATCACACTTCACAACATCTCCTTCATTTAAAACAATCACTTCTTTACCGCGTTCTTGATAGTAAGCATTCCCATCAACGATGATTAGAACCTGACCACTTGAATGAGTATGCCAGTTAAGAGTAGAGTTTTTTTTAAAAGTGGCGAGTGTAACTCCGAAATTTAAATCGGTTTCATTACGACCAACCAATCCTCTAAGCCACGCACTTCCAATATAATGAGTGTTTGGTGCTTTTTTTTCAGGATCTAAATCTAGATTTTTATAGGAGGATACTTTATAATCGGCATTTTGAGAAAATAGGCTCATTGAAAACAAGGTAAAAATAAAGGTGTAAATTAATTTCATGAGATTCATATTTAATAGATTATTGTAAAGATGCTTATTAAAACCAAAATAAGGGGTACCAATATTACGGTTATAGCTACCAATGTTAATGTTCTAATTTTCTTTCGCAAAGCCATTTAACCATTGCTGGATCTCTGTGATCAAAGAAACTACTCTTTTTAAGGTCTAAGCTTTCAATTATTAAAATTTCTTCCTTACTTAGTTTAAAATCAAAAATCTCAAAGTTCTGTTGAATTCGATCTTTATGAACTGATTTGGGAATCGCCACTACGCCTCTTTGAGTAAGCCACCTCAACACTACTTGAGCAATACTTTTGTTGTATTTATCTCCAATGGATTGTAATAATTTATTGGAAAATAGCTCATTTTTACCCTCTGCAAAAGGAGCCCATGATTCTATTTGAATTCCCTGTTCTTCTATAAATTTTTGAGTTTCAAGTTGTTGGAGAAAGGGATGCGTTTCAATTTGATTGACTGCAGGAATAATATGATGAAAAGCGATTAAATCTACGAGACGATCAGGATGAAAATTACTCACACCAATAGCTCTAACTTTCCCTTCTTCATAGAGTTCTTCCAAAGCTCTCCAGCTGCCGTGAATATCACCATAAGGCTGATGAATTAGAAATAAATCCAAATAATCGAGTTGCAAGTTATCTAAAGATCTTTGAAAGTCTAGCTTGGTATTTTCATATCCGGTTCCATCAATCCACAATTTGGTGGTGATGAACAATTCTTCTCTTGGAACACCACTTTTTTTAATAGCATTACCTACTTCCTTTTCATTAAAATAAGATGCTGCAGTATCGATTAATCGATATCCAGTTTTAAGGGCTTCTAAAACGGCATTTTCACATTCTTCAGGATCTCTCATTTGAAAAACTCCAAATCCTAAAATGGGCATTTTTACTCCATTGTTAAGCGTTACATATTCCATGGTGTAATTTTTTTATTGATTAGTCTAATTAGCTATACGCTAAGTATTTGACAAAATTATGGCACCTATATAGGTGAAAAAGTATCAATATTACGGATTTAACTACCACTATTACGGATGTGTTATTAAGAAGGTAACTGCTTGATTATATTTGAGTAATAATTATATATTTCTATAAAAATGAAAAACATATTGGTATTATTCACAGCTGTTATTGGCTTAAACTTACAAGCTCAAACTACAGAAAACTCACTTCTAATTAAAACAGAAAACGGACTATTAAAAGGGGCAAGTGAAAATGGTGTCGACACGTTTAAAGGAATTCCTTTTGCTTTGCCTCCTGTTGGCGAACTTCGATGGAGAGCTCCTCAACCAGCTCAAGATTGGGAAGGAGTTCGTGATGCTTTAGAATTTGGGCCCAATTGTGCACAAAATGGATGGGGGAATTACGGTGGTATTGCTGCAGGTTCTTCCGAAGACTGTTTGTTTTTAAATGTATGGAGACCTGAAGGTTTGGCTCAAGGAGACAAAGCTGCAGTGATGGTATGGATTCATGGAGGGGGGTTTGTTTTTGGATCAGGATCTTCTCCAGATACTGATGGTGGAGCCTTTGCAAAACAAGGAGTCATATTAGTGACAGTTAATTACCGTTTGGCTCGATTCGGATTTTTTGCCTTCCCAGCCTTATCTAAAGAACATCCAGAAGAACCTAAAGGTAATTATGCATATATGGATCAGATCGCTGCTTTAAAATGGATTAAAAACAATATTGCAGCATTCGGAGGGGATCCCAATAATGTAACCATTTTTGGAGAATCCGCAGGGGGTGTTTCAGTACAATCCCTACTGACGATTCCTTCTGCCAATGGATTATTTCAAAAGGCTATTGTTGAATCAGGAGGAGGACGTGACGGTGTTTTAACGGCAAGACCTTTAAAAGAAGATAACTCAGATCGATTTTATCCGGTTTCAGCAGAAACTGCAGGTATCAATTTTGCACGTAAACACGGAATTAATGGTACCGATGCAGCAGCATTAGCACAGTTAAGAGCCCTTCCAGTAGAACAAATAGTCGATGGAGGAGCCCAACATGATAGTAAGGGATCACTCACCTATTCTGGTGTTATTTTTGATGGCAAGCTCGTTGTAGAAACTGCAGAAAGTGTCTATAACAACGGAAACCAAAACGATGCTGATGTGATGATTGGATCGAATAGTGCCGAAGTTCAAGCATTAAATTTAAATGCTGAAAATAAGGAGGAACTCTTTAGTAAATTTGGAAGTTTAGCTGAGGAAGCAAAAAAAGTGTTTGATCCAACAGGAGAAGCTCCCTTAGCTGAAATCTTAACGAAAGTAAACACCGATAACGTATGGGCAGAACCTGCTCGCTTTACCGCCTCAGCAGTTACTAAAGGAGGTAAAAACGCCTATGTTTATATTTTCTCTTATGTGACGGAGTCTATGAAAGAAAGAGCAATATATGGAGCTCCTCATGCCTCTGAAATCCCCTATGCATTTGGAAATTTAAACGCTCGTTGGGGAGTGCAACAAACGACTGATGAAGATATTCAAATGAGTAAGCTTATGAATACCTATTGGGCAAACTTTGCTAAAACAGGAAGTCCAAATAGTGAAGGATTACCCAATTGGCCTTTATATGATGATCAAAATGAAGGTATGATTGAATTTCAAGCAGATGGAACTGCTGTTGGAAAACCAAATCCCAAAAAAGATCGATTGGATTTAATCCAAAAGGCCGTAACTTTAAAAGAATTAAAAGTAAATGGAATTTAATTTTCAGCCTTATACTTAGAGATTATTATGGAAACAATTCATTACAAAACGGTTCAAGATTATAACGATTTAAAGGGGGTGGAAACCGTTCATCCGTTAATATCAATAATCAATTTCAAAAGTCTTGAACCTAAATTCATTGATGCAAAAAATTACAAAACAGATGTCTATTTAATCTTTTTAAAAGAGACCAATTGCGCAGAGATCATCTATGGTAGAAATACGTATGACTATCAAGAAGGAACTCTAGTGTTTTTCGAACCTGGACAAGAGTTCGGATTGGAATACAGAGGTGTTGGACCTGTTACTGCAAGTGGTTGGGGACTCATTTTTGACAAGGAATTGTTGGAGGGATCTCATTTAAAGCAGAAAATAAAAGACTTTCACTTTTTCTCCTATGCAATATCGGAATCGCTTCATATTTCAAATAAAGAGCGCTCCTTGGTAATTGATCTTTTTGAAAAATTCAACGAAGAATTAAACCATCCGATCGATAAAACTTCTAGAGAGTTGTTGTTGAATTACCTTGAGATGCTGCTCAATTATTCAAAGCGTTTTTACGATAGACAATTTAATACTAGAGAACACACTTTAACCAATCTATCTGAAAAGTTAAATAATTTATTGATTGAATATTATTTCGATCAAAAACACTTGAGGTTTGGTCCTCCAAATGTATCCTATTGTGCTGAAGCTTTTAATCTATCTGCTAATTACTTTGGAGATTTGGTAAAGCAGCAGTTAGGTATTTCTGCTCAAGGATATATTCAAGATTTTCTTTTAGATAAGGCTAAAGCACTATTTCATACGGAACAAGACTCCATTAAAGAAGTCTCCTATGCCTTAGGATTTGAATATCCGAATCACTTTTCTCGATTCTTTAAAGAAAAAACTGGAATGACTCCTTCTGTTTGGAAAGATTTGAATTAAAACGAATACATTCATGGTATTGACAAATACAAAAATTGGAAGAAGAGCATTTATAAAGAATACCAGTCTAGCTAGTGGTGGTCTTATCTTGGGATTTAGCATATTAAATGCCTGTAAATCTAAAGAAGGTATAGAATTAGGAGCTCAAGAACTAGCTAATGAATGGTTTAAAATCAATAGTTATTTAAAAATTGGAGAAAATGGTTTAGTGACCATTATGTCTCCAAATCCAGAGGCAGGACAGAATGTAAAAACCTCCATGCCTATGATCATTGCAGATGAACTCGATGTAGATTGGAACAGGGTAATCGTTGAGCAGGCTTCACTGGATACCGATGCTTATAGTTTTCAATTTATAGGGGGAAGTAATGCCATTCGAAGAGGTTGGCATGGACTTCGTTTAGCAGGTGCAACAGCACGACTCATGTTAAAAGAAGCGGCTGCAGAACTTTGGAATGTTTCTGTAGGTGAAATTACAACCAAAGCGGGTTATTTATATCACGATTTAACCAATAAAAAAATAGGTTATGGAGAAGTGGCATTACTTGCTGCACAAAGAGCTGTTCCCGAAAAGGTAGAATTAAAAGAGGTAAAAGATTTTAGTATTATTGGGCATTCAAAGAAAAATGTTGAAGCTCAAAATATTGTTACAGGCAAACCTTTATTTGGAATTGACACCTACAAAGAGGGGATGCTAACGGCGATGATTATTCACCCTCCAGCATTTGGATTAAAGATAAAATCCTTTGATGCATCAAAAACACTATCGATGCCCGGCATTATCGATGTCTTTAAAATTAAAGTCTTTAAGGAGGGTTTCGAAAAGAAATTTTTCGACACTATGACTTTTAATGAAGTGGTGGCTGTGGTTGGTAACTCCACTTGGGAGGTGATGCAAGCTAAGAAATTAATAAGCTTGGAATGTGAACCCATTGAAAGTTCAACTGAGACTAGAGATCGCTTTGGAATGAAGTGGCAACAACACACACCTTCAGGATTAGAAAGCACTCAAGATCATTATACACAAATGGAAGCAATGCTTTCAAAAAAGACTAGTGTACTCAGAAGAGATGGAGATCCTGAAAAAGCTTTCGCAATAGCAACTAAAGTAATTGAACGCACTTATACCGCTCCTTTCTTGGCTCATAATTGTATGGAACCCATGAACTTTTTTGCAGATGTTCGAGACGGTAAAGCGACACTAATAGGTCCACTTCAGAAACCAGAATACACTGAACAGACCTTATCAGAGCGCTTAGGTATGCCTATTGAGAATATCGATATTCAAATGTCTAGAATTGGAGGTGGATATGGGCGTAGATCTTATGCACATTGGCTTGTGGAAGCTGCTTTAATATCAAAGGAAGTTAAAGCTCCTGTTAAATTGGTATACACCCGTGAAGATGATATGACAGACGGAATATATCGTCCTTCGTATCAGATTCATTATAAAGCAGGATTGGATGCCAATAATAATCTAATAGCTTTTCATTTGAATGCTGGAGGGATGGTTGAAAGCCCTATTGCAGAAAATCGTTTTCCAGCTGGTGCTGTGGATAATTATGTTGCGGAGTCATGGTCAATCGATTCTAATATCACCGTTGGTTCTTATCGGGCACCACGTTCTAATTTTATGGCCAGTGCAGAACAGTCCTTTTTAGACGAAGTGGCTGAATTAGCTCAGAAAGATCCTATTGAATTCAGATTAGAACTATTGAAAAAGGCTATGGATAATCCTGTTGGAGAACGTAATGAATACGATCCAAAGCGTTATGCTGGGGTTTTAGAACTTGTAAAAGAAAAGTCTAACTGGGGCAAAGAAAACCAATCTAAAAACAGAGGAGTTTCTGCTTATTTTTGTCATAATTCCTATGTGGCAGAGGTACTTGATTTAGAGTTGGAGCAGGGAAAACCTATCGTAAAGAAAGTTACTTGTACGATCGATTGTGGGATTGTTATAAATCCAGATGCAGCTAAAAATATGGCCGAAGGAGGAATTGTAGATGGAGTTGGAAATGCTTTTTACGGTGAATTAACATTCAATAACGGAGTTCCTAGTAAAAACAATTTCCACAATTATCGAATGATTCGAATGAGCGAAGCTCCAAAAGAAATCGAAGTTCATTTTGTGAAAAATGACATTGATCCAACTGGATTAGGAGAACCTACTTTCCCTCCTACCTTCGCAGCTGTAGCAAACGCTTTATACAAGGCTACAGGTAAGAGATATTATAAACAGCCTTATTTGAGTTCAATATCCTAACTAAAAAGAAACTATCCTTTTAGCTCCTCTAAAAAGTTTGTACTTTCGTCTGTTGAGGTCACAACAAAACTAAAGCTCATTCGAAAGAATGGGCTTTTTTTGTTCTCTTCATTTAGGTTTTTGTTAACTGGTAAACATTTTGCTAATACTGAAAAATTTCTATTTATCAATTTTTACGAATAAGATTCAGAATACTCAGTAGGGGTTTTACCGCTAACTAATTTAAAGGCCCTGTTGAAAGTAGGTTGAGAAGTAAAACCTGATACTTCAACTAAGGCATTCATACTGTATTGTTTAAGATATCCTTCTTGGATTAATTTGCATGCTTTTTCAATTCGATGTGAATTGATAAAAGCTGGAACAGTTTTATTAGAGTGACTTTTAATACTCTCTCTAATAATCTCATTGCGAAAACCTGTATCAATTGATAGGTTAGAAAGGTTGTAATTAGGATTTAAAAAAGGTTCAGATTCTTCGAAATAATTTAGAATCTGATCAAAAATAGATTTTGTTTTATTTGTTGTCTTCTTTTTTAGTTTAATTGAAAACAACTCTTTTGAAGTATTTGGAAAAATGAAGAAAATCAAAAGAGTAGTGAATCCAATCATTCTTGTAATGAAACTATAGGATATAAAATGAATATTAAAATACAGTAACACTATATTATTCATGGTCAATAAGATTGACACTATAAAAAACACTAAATAAAGGGTCAATCCGTCTTTTAAGCGAATAATATTATCAGGATTACTAGTCAGTTTATGAGAATTGAAAAACAATCTCAACATTAGGATACTGTAAATTAGTTGCCCGAAATAACTCAAGAATAAAAAGTCTTCATTTCCACTAATTACACTAGCATTGATGTGATAGATGCTAGAGTCACTAGTTACCTTACTAGAGTAATTAATAAGATGTATTCCTTTGGTGTTTAAATAATAGACAGAGAGAATAAGACCTGCTAAAGCAAAATAGCCTATTTTGAGTTTTGCTCTTTTTGAATAGATGACAGATTTGATGTAGAGGTAAAGAAACAGATAGGTGAAATACCTCAATAAAAAGGTTACTGTGATTGAAAATTCATATGAAGTTATTAAATGAATTGAGTAATGAGCAATAAAAATGTATTGAAATACAAAGTGGTAAAACAAGTGTTTAAGGTGGTATTCATTTTCAGAGTTGATGGATTCGAAAATTCTATATAGAATTATAGCCATCAATCCCAGGGCTATATAAGCTGGGTAAATATCCATATAAATTGTAGTCAGTTTTTACTAATTGATTAAAGTAATTTAAAAAACTAAACTATAAAAGCATTTAAAGGGAATATTTTCGTCCGCAATTATAATTAACTAAAGGACATGAAATTATTTTCGACATTAATGTTGTTTTTGGTGGTTCAATTTGGATTTTCACAAAAGCCGCAATCTGATAATCTAATTAGCTCTTATGAATTTTTCGAAAACTTAAATGATACCAGTGGT
>Ga0102948_1000542_pt1 | contig 14915 bp, 11 predicted proteins | sample SalPonA_A_H2O_MG_FD_78211 | JGI IMG/M metagenome (GOLD analysis project Ga0102948, IMG submission 78211) | Water microbial communities from South San Francisco under conditions of wetland restoration - Salt Pond MetaG R2A_A_H2O_MG | ecosystem: Environmental > Aquatic > Non-marine Saline and... | reverse complement strand
TTGGCTAACCCAAGGCCCCGCTATTCCTAAATTTGAAAACGCCTTCGCAACCTATTGTAATTCAAGCTATGGCATTGCTGTTAACAGCGCGACGTCTGCGTTGCATATTGCTTGTTTAGCACTGGATATTGGTAAGGGCGATTGTGTATGGACATCGCCGAACTCTTTTGTTGCTTCGTCGAACTGTGCGTTGTATTGCGGCGCAAATATAGATTTTGTAGACATCGAATTAAACACGGGCAATATGTGTGTCGATGCGTTGAGAAACAAGCTCATTCAATCAGAATCGGAAGGCACATTACCTAAAGCCATTATCCCTGTTCATTTTGCTGGCCAGCCTTGTGATATGGAAACTATTCATACGCTTTCCAAACGTTACGGCTTTTATATTATTGAAGATGCTTCCCACGCCGTTGGAGCAAAATATAAAGGCCAGTTTGTTGGCAACGGTGAATTCTCGACTGTCACCGTATTTAGTTTCCACCCGGTCAAGATAATCACCACCATGGAAGGTGGTATGGCAATGACCAACAATAGTGAACTTGCCAATAAAATGCGAATGTTACGCAGCCATGGAATAACAACTGATCCTGATTTGATGACCGAAGAGAGTCATGGCCCTTGGTATTACCAGCAAGTCGCGTTAGGTTTTAATTACCGAATGACTGACGTAGAAGCAGCTTTAGGATTGAGCCAGTTAAATAGGCTGTCCGAATTTGTAGAAAGACGAAATACCTTAGCTGCTTACTATGACCAACGTCTCAAAGATCATTCACGTATTACTCCCTTGAAACAGAATGAGGGCAACTTCAATAGTTATCATCTTTATGTTGTTAGAGTAGATGCATTAAGTAGGAAACAACACGCTGAGCTTATCGTTGCGCTGCGGGAAAACGAAATATTTGCCCATGTGCATTATATTCCTATTCATTTACAGCCCTACTACAAAAATTTAGGTTTTAATGAGGGCGATTACCCTAATGCCGAACTTTACTATCAGCAAGCGGTTACCCTGCCGTTATTTCCTGACTTAAGTGAAAATGATGTTGCATCAATTGTGTCTACGCTAATCAAACATGTAGATAATTTACGATAGAAACTGCGATATTTTCTCACACAACCGCGATAAATATTCTCAAAAAAACTCTATTTAAAATCTCTTTAGTCGATAAAGAAAATAGGGAGCAAAGAAATAAACAGTATTCTGGTAAGTCAAAAGAGAGCCTCAATTATGTCCACGCGAACAACAACAGCACTGCTTACAACATACAATAGTGAGCGCTTTATAACCGCTACCATTGACAGCATACTCTCGCAGACTTTTTCAGATTTTGATTTTCTGATTATCGATGATGGCTCTTCAGACGATACATGTAAGCTTATTAGACAATATAATGACCCGCGTATCACTCTTATAACGAACGACGAAAACAAGGGGGTCGGGTACAGACTTAATGAAGCATTAGACTTAATTCAGACGCCTTATATTGTAAAAGTAGATGGCGATGATTTAAGTCTTCCTAATAGGTTTGTCGAACAACTATCTTACCTTCAAAGCCATCCAGATGTTGCAATAGCAAAGTGTTACATCGAATACTTCACAACAGATCCACAGGTTGAAAGAAGTGATCGATTCCGACAGTTTCAAGAAGAAAAGGCTCCTCTCCTAAACAGCATAAATACGATTGAAAAAATTAGGGAAGAGTTACTGAGATGGTGCTGTGTAACACATAGTACATATTTTGCCCGAAGTGACGTCATCAAACAGCTAGGATATGCCGAGCGGAGAATGGGGGAGGATTACGATCTTTTTTACAGGGCCATTAAAGCTGGCTTTAACATTGGTTGCGTTCCAAAGTGTCTATTAAAAGTGCGATTAAGCGACTCTTCGACAACAACATTGAGCAGCTCGACCGATGCATTTGCAGATATGTTAGTAGACCTGAAATTAGCGGAGATACAAAAAATCGTAGATAAGCATGGGGCGCTTTATCTCTATGGACGTGGTCAGTTATCTAAAGCGCTAGCAAAGTGTTTTGCAGCGCGAGGGTATCCACTAAACGGTTTTATTGATAGAACTGCTAGCCATGAAACCATTGAGGACACAACTCTATGCGTATTTGAGCACTCTCCTACTCAATATGGTGGTGTTATTATTGCCGCTCAACCTGTTCGAGAAAAAGTAAGAAAGTCGCTAAGTTGCGCTGGCTGGCGTGAATGGGATGACTTCTTAGTTATAGCGTAACTTATTCAATGAATGTTAAAACTAAAGCTGCAGTTATAGCGGATGAATTTACACTACTATCGATTGCATCGATTTGGGATGTTTGTTCTCTCAGTAGACTTAATGCACTTGATCAACTGAAAGCCTTCTGTCCAGACCTATTATTTATAGAATCAACGTGGAATGGTGCGGATGGAAGTTGGAGTAATGTAAACCGCATTACGTCTCAACTCCCCCTCATTCAGTCTTTAACAGAGTTCTGTAATCAGAACAACATCCCGACTGTGTTCTGGAATAAAGAAGACCCTGTGCATTTTGTGGACTTTTCTATCAGAGCAAAACTGACAGCACTTTTTGATATTGTGTTTACCACAGAAGTCGATTGTATTGCTCGCTACAAAGCCTTGCTTGCACATGAGAGGGTCTATTTTTTACCCTTTTTTGCGAATACACAAACATTTTACCCTAAGGGTTTGAAACGTCAGTCTGGCTATTGCTTTGCTGGTTCTTGGTATGAGAAGTACCATGAACGCAATAACGATTTTCTTCATTTATATGGATTGATAAAAGACAGTGGCGAGCCAGTAAGTATATTTGATCGAAACCATCAGAAAAATATCGACGGAAGAACTTTCCCAGCTGAATTCCAACCAAGCATTGTAGGTAACCTCCCATATACTGAGATTGACAAAGCTTACAGCGGTTATGAAACCGGTATTTCTCTAAACATTGTAAAAAATGGACAGACCATGTTTGCGAGGCGAGCTGTAGAGCTCTTAGCATCAGGTACCGCTGTCGTATCAAATTACACAAGGGCAATGAGAGTTTTGTTTGGAGAATTGGTTGATACCGTATCGTTATATGATGACAAAATTCGCCGTACATCATGCGATGCATCCGATCGGTTTACATTTATCAAAAACAATCTTAATGAGCATTATTTCCAGCATCGGGTTGAGCAAAAGGTTGCGCTGTTGCAAGGCAAGGGTGACATATCTAAAAAAGGAGGCACTAACGAGAGTTGCCGTCTACGTCTTGTGGAAGAAATGAGTGAACACTTTAGTTATCAAGACGCTATTTTTTATACCCGCTCTCCAGCATCTAACTTATTAGAATCCGGCCTTTTTGAAGTTAAAACACCTGCCTTGAAGGTAAGTACTACAAACGACAAAGTAGTAATAACTTCAACGCTCGGAGAAGCTGAGCATTCTTATATTAATCTGACATCTCATTTTTATATTTCTGAATTTGCGGAGTTCGAAGAGTTTGTCTACCTAACGGATGATGAACGCACCGAACTAGACATATGGCAATACAATGAGTCCGGTACTTGTGTTCAAAGGGATTTGTTTTCCACATCTCAACCATGCAAGCTAAAGATACAACCTACTGCGATATCAATAAGAATTGGATTCAGAGTGACTGGTCCAGGCACTAGAAGCATTGAAATGCTATCTAAAGGACGGTTACGACGAATTCCTCACTGTATCATTCCAATAACTCATTCTTATTTGCACGTAACATGTGGCGAAGATGAGTTGATTGCTAACGTTAACGCAATCAAAAGCCGGTATTCCGGAAACTATGAAATATTTGTAGATACTGGGGAAGACGATGCATTCAACTACACCAGTATAGGAAAGACGAATATTATCGTTGGTGGAGGAAGAGTTCACTCGGCTATACAAGAGGGACGAAAGTTGGCAGCACAGCTAGGCTACGATTTTGATATAGCACCAATGACGGTAGAAAACCAAAACTCATGAAAATATTGAAATTGCCGATACTATCGGTAGGTGCAGGAAAAAATTTTATGAGAGAGCTGTTTAATGCAAGATGATTGGTTAACCTTGTTTAGGAAGCAGTGGCAAGATAGGACATTCATCGCTTTTGTGGGTACAGGCAGAATTGGTACCGAGTTTTTTGCATCCTTCTTTAACTCAGTGCTTAAAGAGGGCATTAGTGTCCATGAACCAATTCCTGACGCATTCAACCTTGCTATGAGCTACATCAGAGGTAAGCGTAACACCCAGGAAGCTGCTAAAGAGTATATCCGAATTCGAAGCGACCTGTTTTCTCAAGTGGAAAATGAACGCTTTCATTATTTCATTGAATCAAATAATAACCTTTCTCTTCTGCTTCCGATTATCAAGCTCTTGTTTCCAAAATATAAAATCGTACATATTGTTCGTCCTCCAGAGGACTACGTTTGCTCTGTCCTTGGCAATATACAAGCGAATAGCTATTCGATGTACAGCGTTGATGATCCAAGAAATCGTCCAACAGCAACTGATTTCAGTGATGATAGCTTTGCAACAAAATGGGCACAATTTGAACAAGCGGAGAAAATTGCGTGGTTCTGGGGAAAATACAATGAAGTAATTAGAAGCGAACTGGCTGGCGACGCACATTATCTGCGTCTCAATTTTGTCGATTTGTTCAAGAATAAGCCGTACGCGTCAATGGCAGAAACTATGGCTTTTTTAGATATTCCCTCTCTAAAAGCGTTAAGTGAAGAAGAGATAAACAGTCATCTTCATTCACCTAAAAACAGTGCCAAGAAAAAAATAAAGAGATTTGAAGAATGGCCAATCGCATTACAAGACAAATGCAAAACCATTTTCAAGCACTTTGGAGCTCACTATAGTCTTGAGAGCTGATTTTTCACAGCTCTCACCTTAACAGACAAGTGTATTATTATGATTGAGCGTAAATTAGCGACATTTTTATCAGGCCAAGAATTAAAAAGAGATGCACTAACTCGTGAGGAGTTAGAACTCCATGGTATGCGCTTTTCAAGAGGACTTCGCAACACTGTATTTGAACTAGGCGTGCATTTTCATTCAGGTATTATAAACCCCGATTTTACTGTATTTTTGGGCGCGTACTCCTATATGAATGACCTTGGTTATATTCGTGACAACACCTTTATAGGTCGATACTGCTCAATTGGAAGAAGAGTAACCATTAGTGCAGGAATTCATCCCATGCATGGCGTAAGTACTCATCCTTCTCTACGCAAACCCATGGATTACAATACTAGTCAGCTATCCGAACTTGGTATTGAAAGTCCGCCGCCGACCGTAAAGAAAACCAAAATTCTCAATGATGTTTGGATTGGTGATGGTGCCATTGTCATGCCTGGCGTTGAAATTGGTACCGGAGCAGTTATTGGCGCTAATGCAGTAGTGACAAGAAATGTACCTGACTATGCTGTAGTTGGAGGAACGCCCGCTCATATAATAAAGTATCGATTTCCTGAGTTAGTCAGAGAAAAACTGTTGAAGAGTCAATGGTGGAACCTACCACATGATGTTCTCATCAACATGCCAAAAGGAAATATATTTGATTTCCTTTGTGCAATAGATGATTTACCTCAACTGCAAGAAGAAAAAGCAACGTATTATTTACTGCATGAAGAAGAAAAAGATTAGATTTTCAACGCGTAGTATTAAAAATTATGACCTACAACCAAACGGCACAGTGATATGAAAAGTTTAGTTAAATTTGTTCGTTCTATTTATAATACAGATGCATTCATACCACTACACGAGCCGCGTTTTTCTCAGTCGGAACATCACGTTCTGCGCGATGTTGTCGATTCCACTTTCGTGTCCACTGTTGGAAAATATGTCGATAAATTTGAAGACCAAATCAAGTCCTATACCGACGCTCAAGGCGCTGTAGCAGTAGTTAATGGCACTGCAGCTCTGCATAGTGCTCTTCACGCATTGGATATTTCACACGGCGATTTAGTGATAACTCAAGCCGTGTCATTTGTTGCCACTGCAAATGCAATTAAAATGACCGGAGCTGAGCCAGTATTTGTCGATATAGCAAAACAGAGCTTGAGCCTTTGTCCAGAGAAGCTTGATCAGTTCCTGTCTGATAATACCGCACTTGATGACAAAGGAAGATGTATTCACTTATCAACCCGAAGACCAATCAAGGGAATCGTTGTTGTGCATACTTTTGGGCACCCAGCGTTTATGGATGAGCTCATATCAGTCGCTAAAAACTGGCATATCCCTCTGATTGAGGACGCGGCAGAAAGCCTGGGAAGCTTTTACAAAGGCAAGCATACTGGAACGTTAGGAAAGTATGGTGCTATAAGCTTTAACGGAAATAAAATTATTACCACAGGCGGCGGCGGGATGATTTTGACGCGTAGTAAAGAAGATGCGCTTCGTATCAAACATTTAACGACCACTGCTAAAGTAGCCCATCCCTTCGAATACTATCATGATGAGTTCGGATTCAACTATAGAATGCCTAACTTAAATGCTGCTCTTGGCTATGCTCAATTTACTTCATTCTTAAATATTCGAGAACAAAAACGTGAGTTAGCTCATCGGTACGCTAGCTTTTTTGAAGATACTGAATATAGTTTTGTTGTGGAGCCACCCTATGCGAGTTCTAATTATTGGTTAAACGCGGTGGTGTGTAGAAACGCTGATGCTAAGACTGCGATGTTAGAAGATACCAACAGACAGGGCGTAATGACACGCCCTCTGTGGCAGCTTTTAAATACGCTTCCGATGTACCAAGCATCTGTATGCGCTAACTTAGACAATTCACAGTGGCTTCTCGAGCGTTGTGTGTGTATCCCTAGCGGGACATTCAAGGAGTTATCATCAAATGAACAAAAGTGACTTCTCAATTTTTTTTATATCAGAAACCGACACTATCCTTGATGCTTTAAAACAAATGGACAGAATTACTAAGAAGCTGCTTATCCTTGTTTCAAGCAAAGATACCTACATAAATCTTATTTCCGTAGGCGATTTACAGCGTTCAATAATCAATAATGCTTCTCTTAGTGCACCGATTTCAACACTTAAGATTGATCCTAAATGGGTATGTAAAGACACTGACTCTTATAGTCACATAAAACGTACGATGGCGAAAATACGCTGTGACTTCATGCCAGTCATAGACGAATCTAATACTATTACTGGAATATATCACTGGAACGACGTTTTTGGTGGCGTTAACCGATATAAAAGCCAGGGTTGTAAAGGTGTGCCAGTCGTTATAATGGCCGGGGGGAAAGGGACGCGCCTGAAGCCGATATCAAATGTGCTTCCCAAACCTCTGACTCCTGTAGGTGAGCGTACCATTTTAGAAGAGATCATCAGCCAATTTAAATCTGTCGGGTGCGACGAATACTATCTTTCCGTTAATTATAAAAAAGAGCTAATAGAATACTTTGTGAACGGCTTTAAAGACGACGACTATGAAGTCAATTATATTTGTGAAAGCGCGCCATTGGGAACTGCTGGCTCACTTTCGTTACTCAAAGACAAAATAGACCGTACGTTCTTTGTCACGAACTGTGACATTTTGATTAATCAAAATTTAGATGAAGTCCTTGAATATCATAAAAAAAATAATAACAAAATTACTTTAGTGGCGGCCTTGAAACACCATAAACTGTCTTACGGTACACTTAAAACTGGGGACGACGGCGTTTTACTTGAACTCGAGGAAAAACCCGAGTTTACGTTTAAGATAAATACGGGCGTTTATGTGCTGGAGCCCGATGTATTAGATCATCTACAACAGAACGAATATAAAGACATTACTGACTTAATTACATTAGTTAAAAATGCTGGAGATAGAGTGGGAGTTTTTCCTATTAGCGACAAATCGTGGATGGATATTGGAGAGTGGCCAGAATACATTAACACTGTCAAAATATTATCTGATGACGATAATTTCAGTGGTTTAGTATTGAATTAAGATAACGATGAAAAACATTGTTGTGCTCGGAGCCTCTGGCCATGCAAAAGTGGTGATAGATACTATTGAGAAAGACAATAGATTCCGTATCGCTGGTATTGTCGATCCACTATTGTCAAGAGAGTCAATATTTATGGGGTACCCTGTAATAGGCCACGATGATGAACTTCCAAAGATTGTAGAGAACTTTCAAATTTACGGAGCAATAGTTGCAATAGGTGACAATTCTCTACGCCAGCGTGTTTCCAGAAAAGTGAGTCATAGTGTCCCACACCTTATTTTTGTAACCGCTATACACCCTAGAGCAACCATTGGAGCTCAGGTCACAATAGGCCCAGGAACAGTCGTTATGGCCGGAGCCGTAATTAATGCCGCCGCAAAAGTGGGTAGTTTCTGTATTTTAAATTCTATGTCACTTTTAGAACACGATTCTTGTTTGGGAAATTTTGCGAGCCTTGCTCCACGTGCATCCACGGGGGGAAATTGTGATATTGGCGAGATGACGACTGTAGGAATGGGCGCTGTTGTACTGCAAGGACTATCAATAGGGACAAATACAATTGTTGGTGCAAGCGCAATGGTGAATAGAGATTTACCGGATAATGTAACCGCTTATGGCCTGCCAGCACGTATTATACGTCACCAGCAGCCACACGATTAGCAGAGTTAAATATTACTGTATACTTTACTGTCAGGGTCAGTAATAAAACCATCTCTGACGACTTGTAATATCTGTTCTATGCCATCAGGCACAGTTTTCGTAATTTTGAAATCGAGTACACGACTAATTTTATCGAAGTTTACGCGATAATCTCGTGGGTCTTCTTGTTTTTCAACGTAGCGAATATTAGCGTCTGGTAGAAACTTAATAATCTCATCAACTATCATTTTTTTCTGATAGTTCTCTGATGAGTCTCCAACGTTGAACACTTCAAAAGCCACTTTTTCGCTCGACGCCTTAAACACTTCAAGCACTGATCTTGAAAGATCGACTACATGACAATATGGACGCCAGAATTGTTCACCAAATATGACTAACTCTCTTCCAAGAGCCAATTCCTTAGTAAATTCATTTACAGTTAAATCAAATCGTAATCTTGGAGATAATCCGTAAACAGTTGAGAAACGAAGACAAGTAGGTTCGCACTGACTTCCCTCTTCTCTTTTAGACAACAAAAATTTTTCAAATTCGACTTTGGTTTCGGCGTACAAAGAGACTGGCGCTAATGGAGACGTTTCCGTTACGAACCCATCGCTATCTTCCATTTTCCCGTAGTTACTACAGGTTGATGCGAATACGAAACGCTCCACCCCATGCTTGTTTGCAACATTGTATACTAACTGTGCCCCATCTAAATTAATTGACTTAGTGAGTTCAGGCTCTTTGGCACAAGCAGGATCGCCAACAACTGCAGCTAAGTGAGCGACAAAATCCATACCTTGCATAACCTTATTCAGTAGTGATTCGTCACGGATGTCACCTTTGACAAAAACAAAGTTCGGATTGTTTAATAGCTCTACAATGCTTTCGCCACCGAAGCTCAATGTATCTAGCACGGTGACGTGATAGTTATTTTCGAGCAGGATCCGTACTAAAACACTTCCTATATAGCCGGCGCCGCCGGTAACAAGTACCTTTTTCATGTTTATTCTCTTTATCTTGAAGTCTTTGAAAGCTTAATCAACAACCAATTCATACCAATCCTTTATCAGCACCTGCCAATCACCAAAACTAGCGACGCGTTCTGCATTTTTACTTGTATCCTTGGGGGATGATATAAGCGATAGCAACGTTTGATTTATATCAGTCAATTTATTTATTGTGGTGTAAGTTACGTCAGCGTTCACCAACTTCGAATAGTCCAACCAGCTTCCGGTTATCACTTGACTACCTGCAAACAACGACTCTATCACTGTGCCGGACGCGGCATCGGTGATAGGTACAATGATATTGATATCTATTGAAAGTCTCAGCATCGCTACATCATCATCGGACAAATAGCTCTCTAGTGTTTGATAACTCAACTTTGTTGAAGCTAATGTTTCCTTTAGCTGTTCAATGTAGCTGGGGTAGTTTCCATAGGTAATAGGTAGAACGAAGTGGATATCTGTTATCTGCTCTTGGATTTTAGCAAGCTGTTCAATAACTTTTACGTGCTGATGACCAGGGTCAGCATTGTAACCTATAAGTGCGATCGTTTTATCGACGGGTAAACCTAGTTTTGTTTTATATGTCTGTTTATTTGCGACGTTTGTTCTTAGACTTTTTATTTTTTCAAATGGAAGTAGCCCAAAATGACAATAAGAAAACTGTATGAAAGATTTCTTTTTATCTGACAATAAATTTTGCAGCGACGTTTTCATTTTAGGTGTGTGACAATTGATTGAGTCACACTTATTTAAAATCTGAGCCAGTATTGCAGGATTACTGCACCGCATTAAGTCAGACCCCCAAATAACAGCGGTTAGTTTACGTGTACATAACCTATATAGGGGCACTGCAAACTGATGGAGAATATCGACAAAATGAATTTGGATATTATCGTAATGAACACGGTTCTTTCGAAATAATAGCCATAGCAATATACCTAAAAACCAGCCATAGCGTACTTTCTTACCAAACTTATTTTTCCACCAATCGCAAATTGAATTGACATAAATATTGTCTGCCAACACATCGTCACGCTCTACCGGCAGAGTGCTGAAACAGTCTACGCGCAATTCAGAGCCGTACGCTTTCAGATTATTTATTAGCCCAACAACAAAGGTTGAGTTGACGTTACCGATTATGAGCACTGATTTCATTATTTATTAAGCACATCCTGAAATGTACCCCTTCAGTTAATTCCATTGAGAATTCGAATAGCGTCTTTTTTGTTAGTGTACTTTTCTCTCGAAAGCTCTTCATACCTAAAGCTCTCTTTTCGTAAAGAAGGAATATAAGTTAACCTATCCCCTGTAGGCAGTATTAAACGCGCTGACTCCAAAAGCTCATTTGTCAGAATAAGGTAATCAGGACCTGAATAGGAGTGGAAAGGCTCACATAAAGCGATTATTTCTTCAAAAAACGTAGGTGACAATGAGGGATGAAAACTTACTTTTTGCAGAAATATCACATTATTAAGCCCGCTCATAAGCGCTATTATTGCCATATTGGTTATCGCTACGTCGTTACATTGAAGAGGCGCAGTAGGATCTAAGAAGTTTCCTTGAGAGATAACATGTAAGCCTTCGATGGGCTTCGTGAAGTCGTTCTGTTCAATACTCCTCACAATATTACAAGTATTTTTTTCAACAGCACGCCTCGGGTTTTGTTCATCGACCCAGTTCAGTGTTAGGTGTTGGCGTACATTTTCTTTTTCAATAGAAGCTAGTTGAGTCAATACTGTTAAGACTGGCTCTGGCTTATTATTGTGCTCGATGGCAAACGGAGTAAGTTGCCACATTTCTTTAAGCTTATTTGTACGGCGAATACCTGAAAAAGGCGATATGTTGTCGAATCCATATTGATAGTTTTCTATCGTCAAATGAATATCTGATATAGTCTGACGCCAGCTGTTAAGTACAGTATTTGCAGTCGACACTACAACATAACTATCATTTATATTCAACAGCTTACTAAACATACTGTTAACGTAATTTAGGGTGCCATTGAGATAGTAAAACGCGAGTGACTTTCCTCGTCGATACGAGGCAATAATAAATTCTCTTTGATCAGAAATCATTTGCGCGACATCTTCAACCGTCTCAAATGATCCATCTAGTAAGCGAGTCAGCGCAGACAACTCCTCTAGCAAACTGTGTGTACTGTACCTTTCATCAAAATTTTGGACAAACTGAAGGTTAAGTTTTGAAGAAAACGCATTTCTAACAAGCGTATTGATTGCAAACGCTTTTTGTTCTGAAGTTGCACTGACTAACATAAGCGCCTTGTCTAATGGTTGCGCTCCTTTAATTCTGGCTCCATCATTCAAATTATAGATATCCGCGTTTGCTTTCGTAAACGTAAGCTCAAGAACACTTTTTGATACCTTAAATTCATATTTTGTCTTTACCCATGGTTTAAAATTCCCTGGGATGACAAGTGACATCGAATGATTATCTGCATAGCGATAGAGTTCCTTACCCTCGCTGTCGTAATATCCTGAAGAACGTGAGTGATGATAAGTATCACTAACAAACCCCATATCGGTACCAAACAAGTAAATCTGCTTAAATCCAATTGTGGTTACTAAATCAGATACGAAATTTGTTACTGTTGGGTATGCATGTTCGAGTAATGCAAATGGATGTTTTTTATCGAGTTCTGTAAGCGATACTGTAGAGGCCTCGCCTTGTTTGAAGGCAAGTAATGTAAGCTTGAACAACGAGGTAGTATCTGGATGAATGCCATTGCAACTCAATAACGTGATATTTCTCAAATATTCACTATCTTCAATGCGAGACAGCCAATCGAATGTGGAACGGTTGGTCTCGATCTCTGCATGAAAGTCGGGAGTTATTCCATTGTTGTAAAGCGATTGAAGCGCTGTACCACACGAAATGACTATTGCCTTGTCATTATCCTGTTTCAACGTATCAATCAAACCATCCAACGAAGGACCATTTCCTACGACAAACACAGGCACTTCGAGTACGTCTTGGGGAAGCTGTTTGCTCGTGTTAGCCAACAAAAAGGGAATGTTCTTCTCTAGTGCCGTGTGCGTGTGAGCTATGCCAAAATTAGCATTATCAAAGTAATCTCCCATGGCGATTATAACTAATAACTGCTCTCTTAATTGAGCCACAGCGTCTGTTAATTTATCATTTACGTAGGTTTGATAAAAAAACGTGTTAGCCAGCATATAGGGTCCAACCGTTTGAAATTGAACAAGGAGGTCGTTTGTTAAGTTAGAACCATCATCGCCTATATTCAGATATAAGCGCTTTTTGCCTTCATCAAAAGTTTCAATAATTTCGACCCAGTCGATAGCGTATAAAGAGGCATAGAAAAAATCTTTGTTTGGTTCACAAATGAAAAGCATACCGATATCATGTTTGCTCATTAATGCTTCTACTGGATAGCCGCTCCCGATACCAAACATGATCAGTGATTTAACAAGCTCAGGAAGCACTCCCTGCTCTTCGTTTACTCCATTAATTATCGATTCACACGCTTCTACTAGCTGATAATGAAGATATCCCTTGAGTTTTTTACCCTTGTAGCTTAGTAACAACCCATCTTTATTTGGTTTTCTTGAAAACAAGTCAAAACTTGTATCTGCCTCGTTTTTAGGCGAAATAGAAAAAAGGCTTTGTGTGTCTTTGTGTACAACATTAACTGTACCATCACTACTTGCGACGGGGCGCCAACGCTCCGGCTTATATGAGGAAAACTCGGCGTAAAGATCTGGAAAGTACTTTTTCAGCGCGTTCAAGTTTGCGAGTTTGCACTTTTCGTCTAAAAACCGCTCTTCAAACCCATATTGACTAAAAAGTGGAGCCCAAATAGGAAGATAGCTTTCATTCAATGATGCAGTTAAATTCTTAGGTATCCACCCTCGCAACTCTGACCAATTACTAGAGTAAAGCTTCTCCTCCAAACTATTAAAAATAGGGAGGTTGAAGTGCTTATATAGCTGAATTCTATTGACGCCTACATACGCGATGAGCTCGTTTATATCACTAACAAAATTCGTTGCATCAGCCCCTACTTGCAAGTAAAGCACAACGTCTTCTTCCTTAGCTTTTTGAAAAATAGACTGCCAATTAATACAAGACATTGAGCATATGAAGTAGTCTATATTAGGCTCATATACCACGATATGTTTATAGTTAGTTGTTTCAACTAAATATTCTAGATGATGTCCTAAGCCCAAACCCAAACAAACTATTGCTTCCATGAATTTGGGTTTTTCGGATGTTGTTGCAGACAACTCAACTGGCGAGAAACTCGAAATGTAGCTATTGAGATGAGACAGAACTTCTTGCTTTGGGTGAGCACCATAGAGTACTTGCCCGCTATTAAAATTTACAATGTTAAGTTCTCTATATTTATTACATAGTAACGTAGATACCGACGCATCACGTTTCTTTACCAAGTCAGCAAGTGTTGGAATAAATCGCTCAAACGCTCCAAAGCTACGCCTATAGTTATCGCTAATATCACGGGCGAGTGAACGTTCAATTTGTTGCTGATGTTGTTCATCTTCATGAATATGAAATTGAATTTGTTGTAGCATAATTATTTATATTTCTTCACAGCGGTGCGGCCTCGTGAAAAGTTCACGGCTTCTTGTTTTGCATTTTCCAGCAAACCTCGAGCCAGCTCTTCAAGTTTCTGGTTTATTATTATTTCTTTCGAGGCAAACACTGCTCTATCATTACCTTTTAAGCGAGCTAAAGCCCGGATAACAACTTTATGGCGTAATAAAGAAAGGTTTCGAAAGCGCTCAGTTGAAATCGTATCATTCTCTGCAGACAAACAAGCAGTTAACGCAGCATTAACTGCTTGAAGAAAAGGGGGACTAAATTCGTGATTTAATATGGGGTCGTTCACACGGCTTGTCGTTTTTGACGCTGGGCTTCGTATGCTTCCTGTTTAGCTTCTTCAGGAATTTGAACCCATGCATCGCGTATTGGTGTTAACAGGCTAGACACTTCGTCTAAAATATTCAAGTCATTGTTTATGTGTGCATCACTTAAACGTTCTATCATATAGTTGTACAACGCAAACATGTTTTCTGCCACCTCTCCCCCTGCTTCAATATCAAGGGTGTCACGAAGGTGCATTATAATTGCGCTCGACTTTGAGATAAAATCCGCTTTTGATACTAAATCCTTTCGCTCCATTGCCCCTTTAGCATAAGCCATCCGGTCTAAAGCACCTTGCATTAGCATTAATGTTAAGCGATGAGGATCTGCAGACGCAATATCTTGTTTCAAGTTGCCCTTTTTGTATGCATTAATA
>Ga0102948_1000536_pt1 | contig 14945 bp, 15 predicted proteins | sample SalPonA_A_H2O_MG_FD_78211 | JGI IMG/M metagenome (GOLD analysis project Ga0102948, IMG submission 78211) | Water microbial communities from South San Francisco under conditions of wetland restoration - Salt Pond MetaG R2A_A_H2O_MG | ecosystem: Environmental > Aquatic > Non-marine Saline and... | reverse complement strand
AATATTGATTGAATTGTGCAAGCGTTTGTAATCGACTTAAATTTTCTGCAAACCGGTCATTCAATGCCATCCATGCTGGGAGTCTGCTCTCGATCCAGAGCGGTCTTTGCATGCGAAGGGTCTAAAGAACAACCGCACAATCGTAAAATGCCGGAGAGATCCGGAATCATTACTACGTCGCCCGCAATTAATTACTAATATACCGGCGCAGATCGAGCTTTTAATAAAACCTATTCTACTCTTCTGATTTCATGTCGAAACTTTCCATGGGGAGGCTCGGTGTGCATGACTCTCTAACGTATTTATAGATGGAATCAAGCCCTCTGCGAGGGATTGAATACTGAGACTAATCAACACAAATAATTCGATAGCGAATTATTTGTGTTGACCTAAATCAAATTTATATCTACCCTTATCAAAATTAGCCATCTAACTTTAAGGTGGTAGCGTCTGACAGCATAGGTGCGTCCGCTAGGCGATTAGTCTGTAAGCGCATCACATATGAACTAGAGATTGTGCGTAATGCATAGATAATAACGGGAGGTCTAGAGGAAGGGAGATATATTTATTGGCTGTCGTGTAATCCGGCAGCTGAAGACAATACACATAATGCTTTACATAGTTGGTTGACTACCAAGTTCAAAAATAAGAGGAATTTAACTATGTTATCAAGTTTGAAAAAGTGTCTTGCAGTTTCGTTAACGACAGCTGCATTGCTTCAAATGCCAACCGCACAGGCTGAGTCATATGAGATGACTGTTGCAGGTGCGTCTCCGGGAGGGCTGTGGAGCTTGTTAGGCGCTGGTTTAGATTCAAGCGTCAGAGCAGCATACCCTGATTCAAAAATCACCTATCAAACCTCTGGTGGTGGTATCGCCAACATTGGTCAACTAGACCGAAATCAAGCAGATCTGGCCATTGTTCACGATGCAGAATTGCTACTGGCCAAAAAAGGGGAATCACCATTTCGCGAACCGATAGATTCCATTCGCGTTCTTTCCTATTTGTACACTTGGGCTCCGATGCAGGCGCTTGTACGTAACAGCTTTGCAGAAGAGTATGGTATTCATACCCTTGAAGATATCGCTAAAGTTAAACCACCCATCACAATTGCTATCAACAAGCGCGGTAACATCGCATCAAATGTAGCCGTTGAAATGCTGAATGCTATCGGTGTTACTGAAAAAGATATCGAAAGCTGGGGCGGTAAAGTTATCTATGCTGCTTCAGGTGAACAGGTGTCTTTGATTACGGATCGCCGAGCAGATCTGATGATCAACTCGCTCTTCGTACGCCACAGTTCTATTCAACAGGCAGCTAACAGTGTCGAATTAACCCTGCTAAGCATGGATCCTGCAACCGTTGAAGCTGTGAACAAGGTAAGTGGAACGATTCCTTTTGTTATTCCTGAAGGGACCTATGAATGGTCACCAGGAAAGGTCGACACCCCGTCCTTGGGTGCAACCCTCGCTGTAAGAGCTGATATGGATGATCAGAAAGCTTACAACCTAACAAAGGCCATCTTTGAAAATTACCAGCAAATCGCTGGCGTACATCCAGCCATGAAAGCGTTAACTCCTGAGGTTATGGCCTCTGTCACTGTGGTTCCATACCACCCAGGTGCGTTGAAGTATCTGGAAGAAGCAGGCTTACGTTAAGCTAATAAAGCTATAAAAGTTATAAGAGCTAGTTAAATGTCGAATATACTTTCATCAATGTTAGAGACCGGTACTAAACGTCAGTTGAGTCCCGGGCTTGCCCGAATACTCCAATCAATCGCAGCAATAATAGCGTTAGGAGTGATCTACACAACTACTATCGTCTACGTCGATCTCTTTGCGATGACGATCGTATTTTTGTCATCAATGCTAGCTCTTCTGTTCTTGTTATACACACCTGGACCCTGGGGGCGTACTAACGCCCCTGGAATAGCCGATTGGTTACTTTCACTGACAAGCGTTGCGGCCGGTGTTTACTTTCTAGTAGAAAGTTCTCGAATCGTAGAACGGATTACGTTGTTATTTCCTCTGGAAATGCCCGACCTTATTGCGGGCTCGGCACTATTTTTCCTGACAATTGAAGCCACGCGAAGAACAGTCGGATTTGGCCTAACCAGCGTAGTAACGATTTTTGTACTCTACAATCTCTTTGGGCATGGTTTGCCCGCGGGACTTGGTTTCCGTGAAGTAGGGTATAACCACTTTCTTGATATCATGATGTTTACCAGTGATGGATTGTTTGGCGTACCACTCCGTGTAGCTGCAACTTATGCGTTTCTTTTTGTACTCTTTGGGACTTTCTTATCCCGAGCTGGTGGTGCAGATTTCTTCTTTGATCTTGCATCGGCTGTGGCGGGAAGGCGGGTTGGCGGTCCAGCAAAAATCGCTGTTATCTCTTCAGGTCTGTATGGAACGATGTCTGGCAGTCCTACATCTGATGTTGTAACTACCGGATCGATTACGATTCCGATGATGCAACGTTTGGGTTACGGAAAATCGTTGTCTGGAAGTGTTGAGGTTGCAGCATCGACAGGCGGTAGTTTGTTACCCCCTGTTATGGGGTCAGCAGCCTTCATTATGGCTGAATATACGGGTATCGAGTACCGGGATATTGCTATCGCAGGTATTGTTCCAGCGCTTCTGTACTACGTGTGCGTTTATACACAGATTCATTTGCGATCTGAAAAAATGGGCCTTAAAGGTCTAGAGGAAAACGAAGTTTCAACGGTAAAAGTAGCAATGTCGAACGGAGGATTGTTCATTATTCCTCTACTGGTTCTTTCAGTAGCTCTTGTTATGGGATATTCGCCAACTTATGTTGCAGCATTTGCCTCTTTAAGTGTCATTGCAGTTGCAGCGATAAAGCCCTCGACTCGTATGGGACTAAAATCCATTTGGGAAGCGCTCGGTGAAACGACCCTTAGAATGGTTTCTGTAACAGCTGCTTGTGCTGCTGCCGGTCTCGTAATCGGTGGTATATCAATGACAGGACTCGGTGGTAAATTTGCTGACCTAGTGTTCATGCTTGCGGGTAACAGTAGTATCTTGGTTCTGATCATTTCAGCAATTTTGGCAATCATTCTAGGTATGGGTATGCCAACACCGTCGGCATTTATACTCGCGGCAGTATTGGTAGGGCCGACCTTAAGCTCGCTTGATTTCTCTGCGATGCAGTCGAACATGTTCATCCTTTACTTCGCGGTGCTTTCCGCTATGACCCCGCCGGTGGCTGTAGCTGCATTTGCTGCTTCGGCGATAGCGGATGCAAAACCTCTTGGTATATCGGTTGGAGCGGTAAAGCTTGCGATTACAGCGTTCGTGGTTCCATTCGCCTTTATGTATGGAGAAGGGTTACTGCTTGAAGGGCCGATTACGGGGATAGTTTTGAACTGTCTGACTGCTACCCTAGGCGTTATCGTGCTAAGTGCAGGTATAGAAGGATACTGGAAAGCACCACTATCAGGCATAGCGCAGGCTATGTTGTTGGTGGCTGGCTTAATGTTCTTGGCACCGAGTATCATCGCATTGGGCATAGCTGTCGCTTTGGTGGTGGCCGCTGTCATATCAACACCTCATCTGAGGTCTCGAGCCAAAATAGCTTAATCATTCAGAATGATTGATTTCTAACCGGACATTCTTTAAAGCGAGGCAACATAGTGGAAGTGATTTATGCATTATTGTCTTCCATTATGTTTGCGGCTACATTTTTACTTGTGAAAATAGGTCGTGAAAGTGCCTCGCACCTTTCTGTTTTATGGATCACGCTTACCATCAATGTCGTTGTGCTGGGTTTATCTACCTTATTTATAGATATTCCTAAATCTCTAACGCTGGTTGATCTTAAGTTTTTTATTGTTTCGGGTATATTTGCGCCATTACTTGGCCGGCTATTCCAGTTCGTTGGTATGTCTAGATTAGGGGCAAATACAACGACAGCATTAACTTTGACTCATCCTTTGGTAACAGTATTAATAGGATTAGTATTTCTCGGCGAGTCCGGAAGTGTTGTTCAAATGCTTGGTGCATTTTTGATAATCACAGGGTCGTTGTTAATTGCTATATTTTCTGGATCAAATGGAAATCTAAGAATTTCGAGTGGTTATCAGATATATCTTATATATCCTCTGCTGGCATCATTGACCTATGGGATATCTATTGCGCTAAGGAAAGTGGGCATCGACCAACTTAATTCACCTGTACTCGCTAGTGCGGTGACGGTTTCTGCCTCGTGGATTATACTGAGCCTATATATTTTGGTTGCTAGATGTAAAATTTCATGTAGTAGTCGAGAGTTTACTTATTTTGTTTACGCAGGAATACTTTCAAGTATAGGGCCGATTTTTCTTTATCTATCGTTGGCAGTTGGAAACCTGCTTCTGATTGCTCCCTTAGCGGCTACCACTCCGTTGTTTGTACTGGTGGGGACTTGGCTTTATTCAAAGAATAATGAAAAATTTGGATATCAGATAATCGTTGGAACAGTCGGTATATTTATTGGAGTGACACTGCTAACGCTATTTAAAAATTAGCAGTGTGCTTGGTTTGAAGTTGATAACTCTCAAACTTCTGGTAGCCAAGACTTCTGAGCCTTAATCGCTCTTGTTTTCCATAGATTCCATGGGCGGTCTACTTGCCCTTCGTTGGTTACTTGAGTAGCTTGAGCCTCTCCTTCAGATAAGAATTCAATTGGTCCGAGTCTGGACGCTTCGATCTGTAATTGTGCGTTAACTTCTACATAGACCGCTCTATAAACCGCTTGTTTGAGGCTAGGTGCAACGACTGTAGAGCCATGGCCTCTCATCAGTACTAACGTATTTTCTCCAAGAGACTGGGTTAGCGAAGAACCAAGTTTCCGGTTGGTAATCAACATATTGGTTTTATCACCCGCTACATCGCGTATTTCAAATATAGGCACATGTGTACCCATGAAACCACTCATGTGGCACATAGGTTTTAAGGGGGCAGATTTTACAACACTAAAAGGTACCACAGAGTGAGAGTGGCTATGTACGATCGCCTCGACATCATCTCGCTCTCTGTAGATTTCGCTGTGAATATAACGTTCTAGATAGACCTTTCTGGGATCGTTGTTTACAACTTCACCATCAAGGTTAAACTCGAGTATATCTTCCTTGGTAACAAGCCCTGGGGCCATATTTCGAGCTAAGAAAAAATGATCTCTGTTATGAGGATTTCTTACGCTTACGTGGCCGAAAGCATCCAGTACACCTTCATTGAATAGAATTAAATTTGCAGTTACTAAATCGTCTATTAGGCTTTCTAATATTGTATTATTCATGGATATTCCTTTTCATTTTGTTATTTGTTTCAGGGTTGAAAGTAATAATTTATTATATATAATTAGCAATCTAAGAATTTGATTCTACACCTCATTAAAAGGAAAATAAATGATGAGTTATGAGTCTCCTTATCAGGCTCTGAAAGAATCAGGGATTCGAGATTTGGTTAATGAGTTTTACAGAATCATGGATGCCTCGCCAAACTATTCAGAGCTGAGAGCTATGCATTCAGCTGATCTGAGTGGTATTTCTGAAAAGTTAGGTGACTATTTAGTTGGTTGGATGGGCGGTCCACAAATTTATTTAGAAAAATATGGGTCGGTATGCATGACAGGGCCGCATAAAGCTTTTTCTATTGGTCCTAAAGAAAGGGACGCTTGGGTCTCGTGCATGTATGAAGCTATGGATTCGTTAGCACTTAGTGACGATGTAAAAGAGATGCTAAAGAATCCGATATACCGCCTCGCTAATGCTGTAAAGAACAGGTAATATCATTTCTAAATATGGCTTGTTTTAACTACTAGGTTCCTCGAGGAGCTGCTTTGTTGCAGCTTTTCTTTCGCAGATATTCTATATCTGCTTTTTTTTGAACGAGAAAATTTTATCTATCTAGAGACTAGCCATTTTTGTAATTTCTTGGTGAGCCAGGGCGCGATTAGAGCCGTTGTTATCCCAGTAAGAATTGTGGCGACTAACAACAGACCGATAGGTTCGGGTACTTTCGACGTAATCGGCTTTAGTAGATAGATTAATACGATAAGGGCCGGGTAAACAGCGACTAAGCTAACAATCCATCGTTTCCAAAGGCGTGGAGGCTTTGGGGGGATTGGTAGGTTAACAACAGGCTCAAACCAAATATTTGAGCCATAGGCTTGTTGTCTGTCTACGTCGAGTACGGATAGTGTTTCAATAGGGTCAAGTACGGTCTTCCTGTCCGGAGAAAGCTTCCAGGCTTCTAAATCATCTTTACTTCTAAACCTCGCGATACAAAATATATCGATGCCTTGCCCATCATCTCGACGAACTATGTCGATAGACTCAAATCCGTCATGATCTTCTAATAGAAGATTCAATTTAGCAAGATGCGATGCAAACCTATCAACGTCTGAATAATTGATACGCAGAGAAACTAAATAGGATGCTGAATGGACGGTATTGTGCCCTGCATCGAGTAAGTTATCATCGTTCATGTGTTGAATGTCTCTGTATCGGAGTAATGGTTCAATATTGGGTAAAAAAACCAGCGAGGAGTGACCTGGCTGGTTTGCTTCTATACCGTTTGTAACTAAAGATATCTACAGAGAATAGACCTCGGTAGTTGCTGGGTGGAACAGTTCATCTACAGAAAGATGTCTTGAACTCAGCCCCTGTTCGTAGTGGTTGCGCAGGAAGTATTCTAGCGTTTTGACGTTCGGTGCGACTCCGTATGACCAAAGATCCTTGGACATTTGTTGCGTTACGCCCAAAACATCTTCGACAAATGGCATTGTCACTTTGGTTGCTGAAGTATCTGATAGGGCATCAAGCGCCATTGTTTTAGCTTCAGTGAAGGCCTTGAGTAGAGCGCCGGGTAACCAGGGGTGCTGCTCAGCTAGGCTACGACGCACACCTAGAACGTGCATGATTGGGAACAACCCGGTGTCTTGATGCCATTGGCGTGCAGCAGAAAAACCATCTTGCCATAGGCGACGGATCTGAGGGTGGCCTTCGTGGAAACAACGTGGCCATCTAGGGCCGATGAAACCATCAATTTCCCCGTCGATTAGCATCTGGTTTAGGGTAGCGCCTTCTGGAGCGTTCTCGATAGTTACGTTGTCTGGTAGATCAAGTTTGATCTTTTCAGGACGTCCTGGCTTGTCCATTCCCCCGCGTACCCAGGTAATCTGATCAGGAGTCACACCTGCATCTGCAAGAATAGCTCTAACCCATACGTTTGCTGTCAGTTGGTATTCCGCGATGCCGATGCGGCGACCTTTGAGATCTTGAGGTGTTTCTATTCCTCTATCCGCACGAATATAAACAGAGGAGTGGCGGAATGCGCGGCTAAGGAAAACAGGAATTGCGATGTATGGAGGATTCTCTCGAGTCAACGAAACGCAATATGAACTCAACGATATTTCTGAAATATCGCTGGTTTCGTGGCGAAATGCGTTGAAGAACATCTCTTCTGGTGATTGAAGAAAAGTGATCGGATCGACACCGTCGATCTGTACTCGTCCATCATGAATAGGGCGAGTTCGATCATAATCACCCATTGCTAGGGAAAGTTGGAGCTTAGACATTTTTTATCCTTCTTGGTAATTAAGTGTGACTGTGTCACCCGTTTCGCTACTGGTAAGTAGTGCATGACAGATTTCGAGTGAAGCTCGGCCCCATTTGCCATCCTGCAATGGAGTCGTTTGTTCACGAACTGCGGCATAAAGTGTGTCAAATACTTCTGCTCGGGCGGTTCTAAAAGGTGCGGGGTAGAATTCGGGTCCATTCGTATCGGTAATTTCTACTCCGTTCGGCGTCAGGCGCAGGTCTCCGCGGTCGCCGAATACGAAAACCTGACCAAAGTGCTCGTGAGTTTGAGCCTGAGGGCAGGTTTCGAGGGATGAGAAACCACGTGATGACTTAAACTCCGATTCGTCCTGGACGGATTCCAGTATTTTGCGGGCGCTCTTGAATTCATCTGACTTGGGTATGCCTAATTCAGCAGTGTTCTCCATTAGCCGGTCGCCATCAAAATGAGCGTAACCTGAGTACGTCAGGCTGGCATAGACACCTTCGCTGAAATCAATCAGCATGCTGTAGGCGCCCTCGGTCGGTCGGTCAGCATCCCAGGCTCCACCCGTTCTGGCGGTAACACGCTGAGCGGGGACAGCAGCGAGTCGGCGGACGAGATCGATTTGATGGACGGCTTGGCTAAACACTACACCTCCACCTAAGTCTGTAGAAAGCTCTGCCGCTGTTCTTGGGCGATATAAAAAATCGGTTGCATAGAGCGCATGTATCATCCTTACGCGCCCTATCTTACCTTCCGCGATTAAAGCTTCAGCGAGCTTAACCGGACCATCAAAGCTGTGGCTAGGGCCAACAATGATCTGTACTCCCGCCTTTTTTGCCGCTTCAATTAGCGATGACGCATCTTCTAATGAGACAGTCATCGGCTTTTCGATAAGGACGGATTTGCCGGCGTTTATAGCAGCTAAAGCATGCTCTTTATGTAATCCATGAGGCGTGGATACATAGACCGCTTCCACGTCTGGGTCTGTTACTAGGTCGCGAACATCGGCATAGGTCTTTGCACCAAAAGTCGTTTCAAATGACCTCCTATGCTCGGAGTTTGGCTCCGCGCCAGCGACTAAGTTAACACCTGGGTGTGCATGAATAGCGGGGGCTGATAGCGCAAAGGCTCTCCCTAATCCCGCTACGCCTAGGCGTATTGGATTAGATATCGAGGACAAGGCGATCACCTTTTGCTCGGGATACACACAGCATAATAGTGTCGGATTTCTCGTCATCCATTAAAGCTAAGTCACGGTGATCCACTTCACCTTCCGTATATTTGCATTTACAGGTGCCACAAGTCCCGGTTTCACAGGAGCTGGAAAAATCGTGTCCATTAGCGCGCAGAGCTTCCAGAATAGTGTGATCCGCGGGAACAGTTATCGTTTCACCTGATTTAGCGAGTTCGACGGTGAATTCGGTATCGCTATCTCGAATGATTTCTACGGGCATGAACTCTTCAAAATGCACTCGGCCATCAGGCCAATGGCCCGTACCGCCTTTCACTTCTTCCATTAGAGACGTTGGCCCACAGCAATAGATATGCTCCTGCGTTGGCGTCATCAGCAGATCCCAAAAATCGAAAGCGTTTGAACTATCGCCTTCGCTATAGTGGATAGTGATTGCATCTCCGCAAAGCTCCTGAAGCTCATCAGCGTACGCTGCTTTTTCATAGCTGCGAGCTAAATAAACAACTCGGAATTTTCTACCTTCTGCTTTTAGTCTTTGTGCCATAGAGTAAATCGGTGTGATACCAATACCGCCACCGATTAACAAAGCATCGTGCTTCGGACCGAGAGGAAACTCATTATCAGACGTTTCTACATCCAGAACCGTCGATACTGTTGCCTGTTCATGCATCGACTTTGAACCACCACGAGAATTGGGCTCTTTTTTGATCGCAACGGTGTACGCGCTTAAGTTGTCACCAGAGTAAACCAACGAATAATAACGATGAGCCCCAGAGGGAGTGGTGATAGAGATGTGTGAGCCAGGCTCTGCTGGTGGCAACTGTTGCCCATCAACAGGGGTCAGGGTGAATTCTTCAATCTCTGGCGTGAGTGTGCGCCGAGCAGTTACGTGCAGTTTCATTGTTCTTCTCTCTAGGTATCACTACATATTGATTTGGTGTCATCAATCCTTAAATAGGGATGTTCGTGACTTGGATCAATATTAGCAATCTAATTATTTATCGTCAATAAAAATTAGATTGCTAATTATGTTGACTGTGCAAAATTAGATATCTATTATTTGTTCCGTTGAGGTAATCGAACATGAGACTGATTTTCTGTTAACGCCTCCTCGACATGTTTTGTCGACTCGTCAAATAGAAACTTGGTTACAAATTTGGCTTACAAGCAGTGACGTAGGGTGCTTGTAGCTATACGAAATAAAATAAAATGGAGAAAGGCACAATGCTTACACCACAAGAAAATGAATTGTTAACTCATGTTATGCCAACCGACCCGATGGGTAAGCTTATGCGCCAGCATTGGACGCCGGTTTGTTTGCTCGAAGAAGTTAAAGAGTGCGATGGCACTCCAGCACTGGTTGAAGCATTAGGTTCTCGTTATGTTGCATTCCGCGATACTGAAGGTCGAGTGGGGTTGTTGGATGAGCTTTGCCCACACCGCTTGGCTTCCTTGGTGATGGGTCGTAATGAAGATTGTGGTATCCGCTGCCTGTATCACGGCTGGAAGTTTGATGTGGAAGGTAACGCTGTAGCAATGGCTTCAGAGCCACCGGAAGCAGAGAAATCAATGTGCTCTAAAGTAAAGCACAAAGCTTATAAAACAGTTGAGTGGGGTGGTTTCCTTTGGGCTTGGTTGGGAGAAGGTGATGCGCCGGAATTTAAAAAGCCAGCATTTGCACCTAATGAAGATGTGCAAGTCTCTATCCTCAAAATTCGCCTACCATGTAACTGGGCTCAAGTTCTAGAAGGTCAGATTGACTCAGCTCATTCTTCATCATTGCACTCTTCGGACATGGTTCCTGCAAAAGTTGAAAGTGCGGCTGCGGATGATCAAGGTTGGTACCGTCCATCAACTGATAAGTCCCCGCGTATGCAGTCTGCGAAAACTGATTATGGATTCCATTACGCTGCGATTCGTCGTCCTATCGCGAATGCTGCAACCCACGACTACATTCGTATCACTCAGTATGTCGCACCTTACTACGCGCTGATTCCGCCTAACACTTCATACAACGTCGCAGCAGTCATCGTTCCGATCGACAATGAAAACTGTAACTTCCACTTTATTGCCTGGGGTAACCCTGAAACTACGCCAGATACGACTGCTTGGCGTGAGTTTGCTCGTGCGGTACCGGGAGTAGATGTTGATCCAATCACTTGGGCCACGGTCGGTAATATGGAAAACCGTTTCCGTCAGGATCGTGTAAAAATGAAGGAAGGTGATTTTACTGGTATCGCGGGTATTCCAAACCAAGACATCGCGATGTGGGTATCGATGGGTAAGATTGTTAACCGTACCGATGATATTCTTGGTTCTTCTGACTTGGCGATTGTGGAATTCCGTCGCACAATGGTTGAGGCTGCTCAAAAAGTTGCTGATGGCGAGCCTGCGATTGGTGCTAGTCCTGAAATTATTCAGTCTTCGATCGCTTCGTTCCAGGGTGTTGTGCCAAAAGAATCGGATTGGCGTGAACTTTGGAAAGAAAACGTAGTGGCGGAATAAACACTAAAGAGGTTGGCTTCCTTTAAGGTTTCTTAGAAGTGCCAAATGCCCCAGTATGAGCAAAGTCTTGTGCTGGGGTTTTGCTTTCTGCTATCTCGCTACCGGCTATTTTCTGCCTTAGCAGTCATCACAAATTAGGTATTGTCTTTCACAAGGTTGGAATGCATGTTCAATAAATATTTGCGAACGATTGCAATTTCCTCAGGGCTCATGCCGCTTTGAGCGACGTCATTGACCTCTTTTGCTAGAGGTTCAAGGGTGTCCTTAAGGCTCTTTCCATATTCAGTTAAATAAACGACCTGTCTTGGCTTTCCTTCAATGATAGGACGAAGTTCAACGAGGCCTGCCGCTAACATGCGTTTAACAACGGAGTTCGTTGTGGGTCCAGTAAGCCCCACTCGTTCACTTAAGGTCTTTTGGGAGATTCCTTCCTCGTTCCACAGCTCACGTAAATATCCCCAAAATCCATGGTTTACGCCGTAGGGCAGTAGTCGCCGTTCCAATGAATTAAAGTACTGCTTAGAGAGCTCTCGAACGATGTGTGCCATCCTCTCGTATTTTAGCTCTGGAACAGTATTTAATTTCTCTACAGACATGTTCTTGTTTCCTGAGATTTCTCATAATATCGAACCTGTAAACTTGGCTTTGAAAGCTCTTGGTTTACTGGTGCTTTAAGCATCAGGGTTAATCCGATCGTGTTGGTATAACAAAGTTAACTAACACGATCTGTGATCTTAGGCCCTTACTATGCTTCCATGTATAGCCGCATCGATAAATCGACGGCTGTAACATCTTTGGTAAGCGTACCCATTGATACATAGTCAACGCCAGCTTGTGCGATGTCTATTAGCGTATCGTCATTTATACCGCCAGAGGCTTCGATTTTCGCCTTACCACGGCTCAGTTCTACCGCTTTCTTGGTATCTTCTAATGAGAAATTATCCAGCATAATGATATCTGCACCGGATTGGAGCGCCTGCTCTAGCTCCTCAAGAGTTTCAGTTTCAACTTCGATTAGCTTATTTGGCGCTAGAACTCGTGCGGCCTGAACAGCTTTATCGATACCACCGCAAGCTGCGATATGATTTTCTTTTATCAAGAATGCATCGTACAGACCCATTCTATGATTCTGTCCGCCACCACAAGTGACAGCATATTTTTGAGCCAGTCTTAGCCCAGGTATCGTTTTCCGTGTGTCGATGAGTTCCATTTGGTTGCCACGAACTTTACTAACAAAGTATTGAGTTCGCGTTGCAACAGCTGACATGAGTTGAAGAAAATTAAGTGCCGTTCTTTCACCTGTGAGGAGTGAGCGGGCGGGTCCAGTAACCTCTACAATAAGATCATCAGCTTTGAGGCTATCACCATCGTTAAAGTGCCAGCGTAGTTCGATCGAAGGATCAATTTGGCGGAAGGTCTCGATCACCCAAGCTGTTCCGCATAGCACAGCATCTTGCCGTGTAATAATTTTTGCAACAGCCGTTTGAGACTCTGGGATAAGTAATGCGTTGATGTCCCCACTCGCAACATCTTCAGTAAGAGCTGCACTTACATTCGCTGCAATCGCAATCTGTAACGCTGTATTATCTAAATTGTACACTATTATAACTCTCTCTCTCTCTCTCTCTGATATTGCCACTGTGTAAATTTATTAAGGCTACTCAATGGAGTACGCGTGAAAAATTTTGACAGCGTTACTATCTGATAAATTTACTATTTTTGAGTAACGATTCTACCACATGAAGTGGACTCTTTTGGTAATTATTAGGTATGTAATATTTTTAACAGTGAGGCTTAAATTAGCATACGGTTGAAAGTTACCGATCGAGGTTTCAGGTAGGTTGGAAGTAGACCATCCAATACTGAAGGTCTATTTATCGCTCATTGGAGTCGTTCAAAAGCCTCCAAATCGTGTGATTTGATAGTCTGCTTTTGAGGGTTATCTTGATCTAAATCAGCACCCGAACCTGCTTCTCTGGCTGAGTTGCGAACATGACCTAGTCTTCAATCTCCAATAAACATTGGAGGTGAAAGATGAGATATTCCGTTCAACATGATGGCTCTTGGAACAAGGGCCGTATTCTGGGACAAAAGCGTCCATTGAAGTTAAAGGAGATCTGGGCTATCCGCGTACGTCTGGAGCTCGCCAAGGCGATTCGAGACTTGGCTCTATTTGATCTAGCGATTGATAGTAAGTTGCGTGCCTGTGATTTGGTAAAACTCCAAGTGCATGATGTCATGCATGGCAATACGATACTTTGCCGCACGATGGTAGTTCAGCAAAAAACCAAGCAACCTGTTCGTTTCGAAATAACAGAAAAAACACGAGACGCTTTGAAGGCCTGGATCACGGAAGCCAAGCTCAGAGGAAGTGACTTTATCTTTCAAAGCCGGTTGCACGCTTCACAACACCTATCAACGCGACAGTATGCCAGGATTGTGAAGGGTTGGGTTGAGAGCATTGGGTTGGATTCTGCCGAATATGGAACGCATAGTATGCGACGCACCAAGGCCTCTTTGATTTATAAGAAAACCAAGAACATTCGTGCGGTTCAATTATTACTAGGCCACACCAAACTTGAAAGCACAGTGCGTTATCTGGGCATAGATGTCGATGATGCTCTTGAGTTGTCGGAACAGATTGATGCTTGAGCGTGTCTTTGTCATCGCGGATGAAAAGAGTACAATGTACACCGGCAGGAGGTCCGCGTTTGACTAAAGCGATAGAGTTTATTGAAACGAGTATATTTACTCGTCAGATTAAAGAGTTAGCTACTGATGATGAGCTGAGAGAGTTGCAGACGGAGCTGATTGCAAATCCAACAACTGGCGCACTGATCGTAGGAACCGGCGGCCTGAGGAAGATTCGGCTCGCTACCGGTGGAAAGGGGAAAAGCGGCGGCTCCCGTATTATTTACTTTGTAGCTACGGAGGAAGTGATTTACCTCGTGTTAGCCTATCCGAAATCTACGAAAGAGACTTTAAGCTCTGCTGACAAGGCCGCTTTGAAGTCGCTTGTGAAGCAGTTGAAAGAGGAGTGATTACAATGAGCATTGCTGAAGATTTAAAAGCTTCCCTAGAAGAAGCTATAGACATTAAAAATGGTCGGAAAGACGCATCACGCCTTACTCGCTTTGATATAGCTGATGTAAAGGCTATACGTGCAGAACTCAATGTGTCTCAGGCAGAGTTTGCGCAGGCCCTCGGCACCAGTATTGATACTGTGAAGAGTTGGGAAGGTCGACGTCGCAATCCAACAGGACTGGCTGCAAAAGTTCTCGCGTCAATAAAAGATGACCCGAAAATATATGAACAACTGGCCTCTCACTAGCTGGTGACAGGTGTTTTTTCAATACCATCGCGTTTCTAAAATTTCTCTACTGATTGCCTCACATCCGTTTTAAGTATCGGCTCCCAAGTGATTTAGACGGCTGAACGGCGGGAATTGGATCAACTTTAGCCGTTCAAGTTACATTGATTGTTCTGAATCGAACGGCGGGAAAGGGCAAACCTCCGTTGGTGGATTGGTTCTCGATGACCGACTGCTTTGGCGAGAGGTTTAGTGCCCGCATAAGCGGTCCTTCAATCATTACTTCGGCGAACGGCAGGTTATCCCCTGATAACGGTCACCGCCTCGGACGTGCTCATCTTTATGCAACTGAAGCAACTCTTACGTAGTT
>Ga0102948_1000535_pt1 | contig 14962 bp, 14 predicted proteins | sample SalPonA_A_H2O_MG_FD_78211 | JGI IMG/M metagenome (GOLD analysis project Ga0102948, IMG submission 78211) | Water microbial communities from South San Francisco under conditions of wetland restoration - Salt Pond MetaG R2A_A_H2O_MG | ecosystem: Environmental > Aquatic > Non-marine Saline and... | reverse complement strand
GATCTGAGCCACTACATTCTTTAGAACGGAGTCCCCATGTCTTCACGTCCCATGCCCAAAGCGGTCAACCTGCATAAGCGCTCCCGCACGCTTGAACTTCAGTACGAAGATAGTTCGTTTGAGCTAACTGCGGAGTTTTTGCGGGTTCATTCCCCTTCCGCAGAGGTGCGTGGCCATGGCATCGGCCAAGAGGTCCTGCAGACGGGCAAACGCCTGGTCGGTATCAAGGGTTTGGAGATGAGTGGAAACTACGCGCTGAAAATCATTTTTGACGACGGTCATGATTCAGGCCTGTACACCTGGACGTACCTCTACGAGCTGGCCCATAACCAAAGTGCCTACTGGGGAGACTATCTGGCACGCCTTCAGCGCGAAGGCGGCAGCCGCGACAACGGTATGATTGCACGCGGCTAAGCTAGCCCGGACTCTGGTCCAACTTAAGGACTTATGTGCCAACTCTCGCTAGAATAGGTTTTGGTAAACATCTAACACTCTACTTGGCAGGTTATACATGGCTGAAGATAACAAAACCACTCACTTTGGCTACACCGAGGTTCCCGTTGAGGAGAAGGTTAAGCGCGTAGCCGATGTTTTTCACTCGGTTGCGGCAAAGTATGACCTGATGAATGACCTGATGTCGGGTGGTGTTCATCGCCTATGGAAACGTATAACCATCGAGAGCAGCGGTGCACGAACTGGCCATACCGTTCTTGATATAGCCGGCGGTACAGGCGACCTGACAAAGAAGTTCTCTCGCATTGTCGGCCCAACCGGAAAAGTTGTGTTGGCTGATATTAACGCCTCAATGCTCAACGTTGGGCGGGATAAGCTGATCAATTCAGGGATCAGTGGCAATGTAGAGTACTGTCAGGCAAACGCAGAGTGCCTGCCCTTTGCCGATAACACCTTCGACATCATCACCATCGCTTTTGGTCTACGTAACGTCACCGATAAGGACGCGGCCATCCGCTCAATGTTGCGAGTACTCAAACCCGGTGGAAAACTGATGATTCTTGAGTTTTCCAAAACCGATAACCCGGTACTGACGAAGGCCTATGACTTCTACTCTTTCAATATCTTGCCAAAAATGGGTGAGGTCATTGCTAACGATGCGCAGAGCTATCGTTATCTGGCAGAGTCGATCCGCATGCACCCAGATCAGGATACGCTCAAACAGATGATGGATGACGCGGGATTTGTTAACACACGCTACCGTAATATGACGGGCGGTGTCGTCGCACTGCATACAGGGATTAAACCCTAGAACGTTATGAATCTCGTCACCGCAGCATTAATCGAAACGGCCGAAGCATCCCTTAATCTGTTGCTACAGACACGCCCTATGCTACGCGAGCGCCTGCAGAAGTTGAGTGGCAAATCCCTGCGTATTCGGCTGTTACCGCAGCAACTTACACTGAGGATAGATTTCACCGCACAGGGCCTGAGCTTGTCTCAGGACCTTTTGAACCCCGCGGATGCTGAGATCAGTGGTGAACTCAGCGCACTCATGCGCTTGCTCAGCGATCCGCGATCGGTACTTTTCGGTCAGGGTGTAGATATCAGCGGCGATGCGGCAATGGTACAGCGAATCCAGAAAGCGATGCGTGATGCCGAGCTTGACTGGGAGACCTGGCTGGCTGAGCAGATCGGAGATGGCGCGACGGCCACACTTAAGCAGGTGCTACAACCCTTACGCCAGCAGATAGAACGGAATCGCCAATCACTCTCCAGCAATATGAAAGCCTATCTGCAGGAGGAGTTGGCCGCCCTGCCCGCTCGGACTGAATACGAAATCTGGACAGCCCAAGTGAGCACCATACGTAATCAGGTCGAGCAACTAGAGCGGCGTATTGCACGCCTCTCAGATAACTAACAGTCAGAACGGCTTGAACACCACCAATATTAGAATGGGTACAAAGATCAGCAAAGGGAGTTCGTTAAAGAGTCTAAAGTAGGTACCACTGCGCGTTAGCGCATCAGCTTTCAGTCGAACAAGGTAGACACGACACCAAAAGTGAAAGCCGATCAGTAACAGTACAAACAACAACTTGGCATGCAGCCAACCCCCGCTAAATCCATAGCCGAGCCATAACCAGAGCCCTAGTCCGAGCGTCAATATCGCCATGATTGTCATAAAGCCATAAAGCTTAGACGCCATGATCGCCAAGCGACGTACATCTTCCCCTGCCTCTTTACCCTCAACAAAGTGAACGAAGATACGTGGAAGATAAAAGATACCAGCCATCCAACTGGTCATCGCGAGTATATGAAAGGTTTTAACCCACAGCATCCTTATCTGCTCCCAGTATTACCAGGGAATGGACTGCCCATCCCAGGCCAAAAATTGCCCCGAACCACTACCCTCTGACTTCTGCATGACATTTATCAGCGCTTTCGCAGCAAACTCCGGGGTGAAGAGTTTATCTGCAGGCACACGCGCCTGAAAGGGTTTAGAGAGCAATGTATCAGTGGTACCCGGGTGCAACGCCAGAATTTGGACCTTCTTGTGAGTGCGAGACAACTCAATGGAGAGCGTCTTCAAATACATATTGAGCGCCGCTTTGGACGCTCGATATCCATACCACCCGCCCAGAGCATTATCACTGATACTGCCAACCCGCGCTGAGAGCACTCCTATTTGCGTTTGTGCCTTACGATCTAAAAGAGTTATCAACCGACTCAACAGATAAATAGGGCCAATAGCATTGGTCTGCATCACTTCGGTCAGCCACTCAGGCGATAGCTCGCGATAGCTCTTTTCAGGCCCATCCTGATCACGGTGAAGGAGGCCGGTTGCAATAAGGATCTGATCAGGTTGAAACTGCAGCAACTCCAATTCATCAATGAAGCGCTTGATGCTCACCTCACTATTGAGATCTAAGGACAAAAGACCGTCCGAGCCCAGCCGCGAGGTACCTAAAATTCGAGCTGCTGGATTTTGTCTCCTGAGCTCCTGCATTAGAGCAGCACCCACGCCTCCCGATGCCCCCACTATCAACTTATCCGCCATATGCACGCTCCGGTTTAGCTATTCTGTCGAAAAGCCTTCTACGATCTGCCAGAGCAAACAGAGCTTTAAAGCTGATATCGGTGGTACTGGTGTATTCTGAGTGTCAGATATAGGGTGAAACTGAGCACCAAAAGCGAGGCTCCAATCACACCCGGCCACTGCCAATAGCTCCAGAAGGGCTGCAGATAGAAGCCACCGGTACTGGCACCCAAATAGTAGAAGACCAGATAGAGCGCGGAGGCGCTTGCTTTGGCCTGAACTGAGTTTCTGCTAACCCAACTACTCGCCGTCGAATGACAGAGGAAGAAACCGAAGGCGTTAATCAAGAACCCCAGCACAATTAACCAGATCGACTGACCCAATGTCACCATCGATCCCAGCATCAAGATGAGAATACCTATCGACATTACACGTGTCTGTGGAAGATAGTCCGCGATCTTGCCTGAAATCGCTGAACCAAAAGTGCCTGCCAAGTAAGTCAGAAAAAGCATCCCAAGCAAGCTCGCTGGCATGTGATAGGGTTCGGCGGCCAATACAAATGTGATGTAGGAGTACTGATTGATGAAGATAAAAAAGTTGAAACCGCCAATCAAATAGACGGTCAACAGCCGTGGGTTACACAAATGAGCCCCCATGGAAGAAACCATGGATCTCGGGGTCATTGGACGGGGTTCAAAGTGCTGAGATTTTGGCAGTAAAATCATGAATACCATAAGACAGACAGCACTGACACCTGCCATGGCGACAAACGCACCCTGCCAACCATACCAGTCACCAACAAATCCACCGATCAGCCGACCGCCAATGCCACCCAGCGTATTCCCACCGATATAGAGCCCTACCGCCAGACCCAGAGCACGCGGCGTATACTCATCATTCATGTAAGCAATAGCGATCGCCGGCAAACCACCTAGCATCAGCCCCTGAATCGCTCTGAGCATCAGTAATCCCTGATAGTCCTTCACGAGGCTGAGGCCAATACCGCAAGCAACCGCTCCGGTGAGAGTCAGAATCATGATGCCACGTCTGCCCAGCGCATCTGACAAGGCTCCATAAATAATCAATGAGAGACCCAGAGTCAGTGTCGTGATGGTAAAGGTCCAACTCGACTCGAGAGCACTAATGTGAAATTCGCGGACTAAGGTCGGTAGCAGAGGCTGAGTCACGTAGACATTGGCGAAAATCATAAAAGAGCCGATACAAAGCGCCAAAGTCGCGCGCCAATACGCTTGGGAGTTAGCTTCGATCAACTCAAGAGTCCACAGATTCGATTTTGACCTGGCATCTTAGTACCGTTCTTTAAATGGTAAAAATATATTCTAAATACTCTTACAGAATAATTACTTGTGAAATTGAATCTACATGCCCAGAAGCAGTTTCGCCTGGTGGTCATATCAAGTGGTATTGCTGAGACAGCAGCGCATGTTGGCGTCGCGTAATCGGTAAACAACTTGAATATCATAAAACTAGAGGCTAGCCCGCATATTCGGCGGCTGAACAGAGACCCGTCGACCAAAGGGCACGCCCAGCGCTGCAGTTAAACGATTCGCGCACCAAAGCTGAACTGATGATGTAAAAGAGATCAAGCTACCGAAGATAGTCGCCAAAACTGGTCTGACCAGCTTATCGACACACCAGCCTAGGCGTATACTCAGCCCTGCTGCGCTGCCGAAGTCGAGCCAGGGCCCAGATGTTTCGGTAGCCACTGTTTCTGTGCCTGACAGCCTCTGTTCTCAGCGGTATGCTGGCGATCCAGACAGAGCGGCATCTAGATAAACAACAAGACCAAGGATAACTAGATAATGAGCGCTGAAACCCTTTTATCTTCACGTCTGACACTGGAAAGCGTCCAGATCCGTGCGCTGTCGGTGCCCCTACGCCGGCCCATCGTCTCCAAGGTAGGCGAATACCCGAACTGGCCGTTTATTCTAATTGACGTGCACACGCGCGAAGGCGTAACCGGTCGTAGCTACCTAGAACCCTACCTGCACCAAATGGTTAAACCGATCATCGCCGTGATTGAGAGCATCGCCGAGCAGTTTATCGGCAAGCCGGTTGCGCCGCTCGACGTATTTAGCGAATCGATGAAGACACTGCATCTGAACGGTCGTACCGGCATGACACTCATTGCGCTTTCCGGACTCGATATGGCGCTCTGGGATGCGCAGGCCCGTTCGTCTGGCCGCTCGCTTGCCGCTGAACTGGGTGGCAGCCCTGGCCCGATTCGGGCCTATAACACCAACGGCCTGTGGCTGATTCCGAAGGAACAGATCGCTGCCGAAGCCAAAGCACTGGTAGCCGAAGGCAGCTTCAATGCACTGAAGATACGCCTCGGACGACCGACGCTAGGTGAAGATATCGAAGCGATTCAGATCGTGCGCGATGCCGTCGGCGACGACATTATCCTGATGAGCGATTTCAACCAAGGCCTGACTCTTGGCGAAGCATTGCAGCGCATGCACGGCCTTGACGATCAGGGCCTCTACTGGTTTGAAGAGCCGATCGTCTACGACGATTACGAAGGTTGTGCGCAGATCACACGTGAGATGAAAACGCCGGTACAGATTGGCGAAAACATCTACGGACCTCGCGAATTCCACAAAGCCGTTATGGCCAAAGCGGCCGACCTTTACATGCCAGATCTGATGCGCATTGGTGGCGTCACCGGCTGGATGCGTTCAGCGGCTATTGCCGGCGCTGCCGGGCTGCCGCTGTCCAGCCATCTATACGGCCCGATCTCGGCGCAGCTACTGCGTGCCAGCGAAACCGCTGACTGGCTCGAGTGGAATGACTGGGCGGCGCCCTTCCTCGCCGAACCACAGGAGGTGAGAGAGGGTTACGCGATAGTAAAGGATGCACCCGGTAACGGACTGGCCTGGAATGAGGCTGCGCTGAAAAAGTACGCGATATGAACTGAGGCAATTGGCTGCCCGGGGTTCGAATCCGGGCAGCGAATTAGCCAAACCGTCTGAAAATGTTTTATCCCTCAGTGACCATAGGTTGGGACTCATAAACACTGGGGCTGACCAGAGTTACCGGGTTCAGTGAACCAATCTACCTGGCACCACTAATTGTCTAGGGGTGAACGTTTAACTGCTCCAACTGACCGCGAGTACGTTCATCCGCTTGGTTTCCAAAAGGATAGTCGCCGCAGGCTGGCGGTAAAAAATGCCGAGTGCGAGATGCCAGCAATCGTCTCATCATAGATGACAGCAGCTCGGCGTCAGTCTATGATCGCGCTACCAAATTTAGGGAGTAGAAGATGCTAAAGGTAAATGAATACTTTGACGGTAAGGTGAAGTCAATTGCGCTTGAATCAGCAAATGGCGCGGTAACTTCGGGCGTTATGGCAGTGGGTGAATACACTTTCGGCACCAGCCAAAACGAGGTCATGAAAGTGACGCATGGTGAACTTGTTGTCAAACTGCCAGGCTCTGACGAGTTTCAGGCTTTCCCGGCAGGGACTCAGTTCAACGTTCCCGCCAATACCTCGTTCGATGTTAAAGTTGCTGTTGAAACCGCTTACCTCTGCTACTACAGCTAAACGAGCCTCGGGGCGGCTGATTAACCGCCCCTTGATCCCAAGGGTCAAGTTGAAACTCCTGCACCAATTACTGAAATTATTTCGTTCATACTCATTGGATAAAATCCGATCAATCGCTGCCTTGTGATATACTACGCGCCTTAAATTTTTGGGCACTCTCATTTTCGGCTAAACGAGTTTCAAATATGAGCAAGCAAACGTCACTAGACAAAGGCAAAATCAAAATTCTTCTGTTGGAGGGCGTACACCAGTCTGCTGTGGATACTTTCCATGCGCAGGGGTACACCAACATCGAATTCCACACAGGCTCACTGCCTGAGGCGGAACTATTAGAGCGTGTTGCAGATGCTCATTTCCTTGGAATTCGATCACGCACACAACTTACCGCAGAGGTGTTTGCTGCTGCCGAGAAGCTTGTTGCCGTCGGTTGTTTTTGTATAGGTACTAATCAGGTTGACCTGGCAGCGGCAACACAAGCCGGTGTCGCCGTTTTCAACGCACCCTACTCCAATACGCGTTCAGTCGCCGAACTAGTCATCGGAGAAGCGATCATGCTGCTGCGAGGCGTGCCGGAAAAGAGCGCTGTAGCACACCGTGGCGGATGGCTGAAGTCAGCTAAAAACTCGTTCGAAATTCGTGGAAAGAAACTTGGGATCATCGGTTATGGCAGCATCGGTTCGCAACTGAGCGTACTCGCTGAGGGCCTGGGCATGGAAGTTCAGTTCTATGATGTGGTCACCAAATTGCCTCTGGGTAACGCGCGTCAGCTCGGCAGCCTCTCTGAGCTCTTATCGACATCAGATATTGTCACACTGCATGTACCTGAGCTGCCATCGACCAAGGATATGATGAGCTCTGCGCAGTTTGAATTAATGAAACCAGGCTCAGTATTCATCAACGCCGCTCGCGGGACTGTGGTTGACATAGACGCGCTCTGTGAAGCGCTCAGAGAAGGCAAGTTACTGGGCGCAGCAGTGGACGTTTTTCCAGTCGAGCCGCGCAGTAACGACGATGAGTTTATCAGTCCGCTGCGTGATTTCGATAACGTCATCCTGACACCCCATGTCGGCGGCTCGACGATGGAAGCGCAGATGAATATCGGTTACGAAGTGGCTGAGAAACTGGTCAAGTACAGCGATAATGGTTCTTCTATCACCTCCGTTAACTTCCCCGAAGTTGCGCTGCCGAGCCATGCAAACGCTCACCGTTTGCTACACGTTCACCGCAACGTGCCTGGTATTCTGTCGCAGATTAACAATGTGTTCTCAGACAACCAGATCAACATCGCCGGTCAGTACCTACAAACCAATGAAAAAGTGGGTTATGTTGTGATCGACTGTGATGCGGACTACTCTGAAGTGGCACTGCAGAAGCTGGCTTCAATTGACGGTACGATTCGCTGCCGACGCCTCTTCTAAGTGTAAATGCAAGTCTCTGAAACGGCGCTAATGCGCCGTTTTTTTCTGGCTAGCAGCAAGACTAAAAAGACCTAGAGCCTAGGCTACTTGTTAGGTATAGCCTATGTGTAGCACCTCAGGTCTTGTCTGATCGCGTGATAAACTCAGGTCCTCTGCCAGCAGCGTCAAGACACAGTCTGCAAAATAGAATTTCGGCGTATTTTTTACATTGTGAAAAAGAACTTTTCACATCTTAACCTTTTACCTACATACTCAGAGTGGCACCTGAGTTAAGGTAGACCAATACACTACCAAACTGCTGCGCCGCATTTAGCGTAGATCGAATTCCACGTCGCAGCACAGACTCAACAGGAGAGAAACTATGCAACGAACAGAGGTTAATGGTTTACAGGTTGCTACCGAGCTATTCGATTTTGTGAACAGCGAAGTTCTGCCTGGTACGGGCGTAAGCAGCGACAGCTTTTGGGCGTCTTTTGCCGATATTATTCATGATCTGGCTCCACGTAACCGCGAACTGCTCGCGAAGCGCGATCAGATCCAGGAGCAGATGGACGAGTGGTACCGTGCACACCCAGAAGGGTATGACCTGGGCGAATATAAAGCCTTTCTGAAAGAGATTGGCTACCTCGTTGATGAGGGCCCGGACTTCCAGATCAGCACCTCCAATGTTGATCCAGAGATGGCAACCATGGCAGGTCCACAGCTGGTTGTTCCTGTTTCTAATGCTCGTTTTGCTCTGAACGCTGCAAATGCTCGCTGGGGTAGCCTCTACGATGCCCTGTACGGCACCGATGCAATTTCAACCGATGGCGGCGCCGAGGCAACGAAAGAGTACAACCCTGCGCGCGGCGCTAAGGTGATCGCTTTTGGTCGTAACTTTCTGGATCAGGCAGCTCCGCTCACTTCTGGCTCTCACGCTGATGCAACCGCCTACAGCGTCGTTGAAGGTGAATTGAGTGTCACCATTGGCGGCTCAGCTGTCGGTCTGAAAGAACCTGCTAAGTTCTGCGGCTACCGTGGTGAAGCAGCGGCACCCGAAGCTGTACTGCTGGTCAACAATGGTATGCACTTCGAAATTCAGATCGATTCTACTAGCCAGATCGGATCCGAGGATAAAGCCGGTGTCAAAGATATCGTCATGGAGTCAGCTTTGACGACTATCATGGATTGCGAAGACTCAGTTGCCGCGGTAGACGCCGAAGATAAAACCCACGTATACCGCAACTGGCTCGGACTGGTTAAAGGTGACCTGAGCGAAGAGATCAGCAAAGGTGGTAAGACCTTCACCCGTTCAATCAATGGTGACCGCGAGTATACTGGCAAAGATGGTCAGACTCTGGCGCTCAAAGGCCGCTCATTGATGTTCGTTCGTAATGTAGGTCACCTGATGACCAACAACGCGATCATCGACAAGGATGGCAATGAGATCCCAGAAGGGATCATGGATGGCATGATTACATCGGCCATTTCAATTCACGATGTGAAGCATCTTGGCCGCTTCAATAATACCGTTACCGGATCCATCTACATTGTTAAGCCGAAGATGCATGGTCCTGAAGAGGTCGCCTTCACTAACGAACTGATGGGACGTGTAGAAGTTGCTCTGGGACTGCCCGAGAACACTATCAAGGTCGGCATTATGGACGAAGAGCGCCGCACGACCGTCAATCTGAAAGAGTGTATCCGGGCAGCTAGCTCGCGTGTTGTATTCATCAACACAGGCTTCCTCGACCGAACCGGCGATGAGATCCACACGTCAATGGAAGCGGGCCCAATGATCCGTAAAGGGGATATGAAATCAGCGTCCTGGATTCAGGCGTACGAGAACTGGAACGTTGATATCGGTCTCGCCTGTGGTCTGAGCGGTCGCGCGCAGATTGGTAAGGGTATGTGGGCAATGCCAGATCAGATGGCCAACATGTTGGTCCAGAAGATCGGCCATCCGAAGTCCGGTGCCAACACTGCATGGGTACCTTCACCAACAGGGGCGACTCTGCACGCATTGCACTACCATCAGGTTGACGTCTTTGCTGTTCAGCAAGAGTTGGCAAAACGGGAACGTGCATCGCTGGATGACATCCTGAGCATTCCCGTCGAGCGCAACCCTCAGTGGAGCAGTGAGGAGATTCAGGCAGAGCTGGATAACAACGCTCAGGGTATTCTCGGATACGTCGTTCGTTGGGTCGATTCAGGTATCGGCTGTTCTAAGGTGCCCGATATCAATGATGTGGGCCTGATGGAAGACCGCGCAACCCTCCGTATTTCCAGCCAGCACATGGCAAACTGGATACGTCATGGAATCTGCACCGAAGAGCAAGTTATGGAGACGCTCAAGCGTATGGCGGCTGTCGTTGATCGTCAGAACGCTAATGATCCAAGCTACAAGCCAATGGCGGGTAATTTCGACTCCAGTATCGCATTCAAAGCCGCATGCGATCTTGTCATCGACGGCTGCAAGCAGCCTAACGGTTACACCGAGCCAGCACTGCACGCTCGCCGCCTAGAGTTAAAAGCGGCGCACTAAATCCAATAGTCTCATGAAAAACCGGGCTCTGAGCCCGGTTTTTTTTGTAATTCTGAAACCGGGCCTTAGATGCGGGATGCACAGTGCACCGGTTTATCGCGAGCCCACCAAAAAACTCAAAGAGGGGGGTCAACCCGATCAGGCGTACTGCCATTCACTCGGTACCAACCTGCGATTGAGTAGCGATCGCGCTTCGCTGGAAGGACCTCGTGGGGAAACTCCTCACTCAAAAAGAGCACCAGAGTTCCCATCAGAGGCGTCACTTTTATCCCCTCCAGATCCTCATCACTCTGATAAAGCACTAGCTCGCCACCGTCATCCGCTCCCCAGGTAGGATTCAGATAAACGACCAGCGATAGTACGCGGTTTCGTTGAAACTGGAAGGCGTCGTAGTGACGTTTGTAAAAATCACCAATCCCATAGTGTGCAAGGTGACTCTCGAAGGAGAATAACCCCATGAAGAGTCTGCGATTCAGATACTGCTGTAAGTCCGCTGCCCAATTCAGCCAGGCAGCGCTAGCCGGGCTCTCTCCTGTCAGCCAGCAGATACGATCTTTGCGAACAAACTCGTTATGCATATGTCGGGTTTGACGGCCGATACCTGCACTCGCAAAATCATTTGGGCTGAGGCCATACAGCTCCTCACACAAATCTGTAACAAGATCCATCGGCAGAGCAGCGGGGCAAATCGCATAGCCTTTATCCATCAACTGAATTGCTACACGCTCGAAGAGGGGATCATCATCGCCACCACAGCTTGAGTCTGAGAAGGTTGGTGCCGTCGACATGAGTATCCACTCCGGTGTGAACTAAAGACGCTTTTTATTCCTATACAGCGGGATTGGCAATCCTTTTTTACGAGCCTGAGTAGATGCAGACCTTTTCTGAACAACACCTCCAACTTGGTGAGCAGCTAGCCGAGTTCATTCAGCACCATCCGCGCCTCTTTGTTCTGACTGGTGCAGGTATGAGTACAGATTCAGGTATTCCTGCCTATCGCGACTCTGCAGGTCAGTGGCGTTCACCACCGCCGGTATTACATCAGGAGTATATGAAGCAGTTAAATGTGCGCCAGCGTTACTGGGGACGGAGTCTCGCAGGATGGCACACGATGCGCGATGCCCAGCCCAATCCGGGGCATAAGGTTCTGGCTGCGATGGAGAGAGCTGGTCTGGTTGAAATTCTGGTTACGCAGAATGTCGATCGCCTACACCAAAAAGCGGGGAGCGAGCGCGTTGTTGATCTGCATGGACGGGCCGATTTGGTCGCCTGTATGCAGTGTGATTTTGAGATCACTCGGGAGGAGATGCATGTCTGGTGTCGCCAACTCAACCCACACTTCCATGCACCCAAGGTAGCGGCTCGACCGGATGGCGATGCTGACTTCGAGGCCGATTTTAGTCAGTTCCAAGTTCCGACCTGTACTGAGTGCGGCGGCATAATGAAGGCAAGAGTTGTCTATTACGGCGACAACGTTCCTAAAGAGACGGTATTCAAAGCGCTGAATTCATTGGAGAACAGTCAGGCGATGCTATCAGTTGGCAGCTCACTTCAAGTCTTTTCAGGTTTCCGTTTCAATCGCCATGCGGCACAAAAAAGTATTCCACAAGCGGCTCTTACATCCGGTGTTACACGGGCCGACCCACTACTACAGTTGAAACTCGACAGTAGCATCGCACCTGTACTAGAGGTTTGTGCGGATCACCTCGGTCTGGAGTGGCGCTGATCTGATATACTGCGCCGCAAACTCATATAACCAACTGGTCTCTTATGTCAGCACCCTTCTCCAGCCTCAAACTACCTCTGGCACAACTCGATTTTCTCGCTGATCTCGGTCTGCAGACCATGACAGAGGTACAGGCACAAAGCCTGCCCATCTCACTCGCAGGAAAAGATTTACTGGCACAGGCTCCCACTGGCAGCGGTAAAACTATTGCCTTCTCTTTGCCGCTTTTGGGTAATCTTAAACCACGAAATTTTGCAGTACAGGCGTTGGTGCTGTGTCCGACACGCGAGCTAGCCGGTCAGGTTGCAACTGAGATTCGTCGACTGGCTCGCTACCCAGGCAACATCAAGGTCCTGACGCTCTGCGGCGGTCAACCTATAGGACCACAGATAGGCTCGCTTGAGCATGGCGCCCATGTAATTGTGGGTACGCCCGGACGCATATCCGACCATATTCGCAAGGGTACGCTGGATCTGAGCCAAGTCAGTACACTGGTACTTGATGAGGCGGACCGAATGCTCGATATGGGCTTCCAAGAGGAGATTCTCAACATCGTTCGCTATACACCAGCCGAACGTCAGTCGATGCTTTTTTCAGCGACATTTCCTGAAAACATAGGGCTGATAAGCCGTGACGTACTGACCAATCCTGAGCGGGTCCAGGTAGAGGCGATTGCTGAGCAACAACCTGATATCGAACAGAGAGTGTATCTAACAGAACCTGAACACCAGATAGAGACACTGCTGGCAGTGCTGACAGAAGCCGAACCAGAGGCGGGGGTAATCTTCTGTAATACCCGTGAGCAGTGTAATGATCTTGGCACTGCGCTACGTCAGTACGGCGTCTCCAGCGGTGTGCTTCACGGCGATCTAGACCAGCGCGAACGCGACCAGATGCTAGTGCGGTTCACTAACGGTTCGCTACGGCTGTTGATCGCCACCGACGTGGCAGCACGTGGACTGGATATAGACTCGGTTGATCTGGTGGTTAACCTCAATCTGCCGCGCGAACGGGCGGTCTTTACTCACCGTTGCGGTCGCACCGGACGAGCGGGTCGCCAAGGATTGGCGATATCCATCATCTTCGAGAAAGAGCAGTACAAACTCAACCTCATCGCCGAAGAAATTGGCTTCGACCTGACACCTCAAAAAGCGCCGAACCTGAACACGAACAAGCTTGGCGTACTCGCATCAGCGATGCGAACGCTTGAGCTTTCAGCAGGACGCAAGAACAAAATCCGCCCCGGAGATATTGTCGGTGCACTGACAGCTACAAAAGAGATCGATGGCAAGGATATCGGTAACATCAGTGTGCAGGACTACCAGTCCTTCGTTGCACTGCCCAAAACTCTGGCCGATCGCGGTGTCGAAATACTTCGCAGCCGATCCCTCAAAGGTAAAAACGTTCGCGTTCGGAAAATCTAACAGGAAAAATCCAACAACACTTTCTACTCTTTAAATATTAGGACGAAGCGGAGAGTAGAGAATGAAAAGGTGCCTAATTGCTGTTTCCCTGCTGCTAACACTCGTTTCAAATGTGCAGGCTGATGAGGCAGATAAGTTGATAGATAAACAGGGGCTGACTCTGGATCGAGGATCCGAGCCGTTCCTCCATGAGAATGAGATTCAAATTAGCGGTGATCTTCAAGAGAGATCTGACAAGTCCGCATTTCTTCTGCGTGATACCTCCGGCAATCAGCTGAAGCTGGTATCGGCAGAGCTTGAGATAGCTGATTACCTTACCACTTGTTCTTCGAGCCGCTGCAGCTTCAGCGGCAGGCTCCAACTTCAAAACAAACCCTTGGAAGGCGTCGTATTCCGGGTACATAGCGTGAATACGGCGGCCAGTGGCATGTCCGAGTTCAGCATAGCTGAACTTGGGGAAGCAGTAGATGCCTGGCGTTTTAGCATGACAGGTTACGCGTCTTACAAATTTACCTACAACGAGATCATTCTGACCTCGACAGAGGGGAAGTTCGGAGATGGTTATCTTCCAGTCGTTTTGGATGCACTCCCAGAGGCGGACCGACAAAATTTTATAGACGCATGCTATGACAAGTGTGCGCGAGTGAAAGTTTACGGTCACTTCACAAACGGACTAATCATGGGCGATATTGCTCTGGTTGCTGAGAGGATAGAAGCCCTCTGACTGCTGAAACACCGGCGATGTAGCGTGACTGGGATGGTATGATCTAGAGAATTCTCAGAACGGGCTCTTCAAGTTGTGCAAACTGCTCTTTCAGATCGAGCAGATGCTCGCCCCAATATCGCTCTGAATTGAACCAAGGAAAGGCTTTGATAAAGGCCGGATCCTCGTACCGCTTCGCTAACCAACCCGCGTAGTTGATCATGCGCAGTGCACGCAGAGGTTCGATCAGATGCAGCTCACGCGGATCAAATTCGTAAAACTCCTCATAGCCCGCCAAAACCTCAGCGAGCTGAAGCTCTCGCTGCGGTCTATCACCTGTGAGCAACATCCAGAGATCCTGGATAGCAGGAGCCATGCGAGCATCATCAAAATCGACAAAGTGGGGTAAATCATCGCGCCAGAGAATGTTACCGACATGGCAGTCCCCGTGAACCCGAATAGAACGCAGATCCGCATAATCTGAAAATCGAGTTTCAACCTGGCGCAGAATATCCTCAGATATCCGCTCGTAAGCTTCACGCAGGGTTCTAGGCAGAAAATTCTGCAGTATGAACTCACGGTTATCCCAACCAAAACTCTGTACATCAAGCCT
>Ga0102948_1000532_pt1 | contig 15068 bp, 14 predicted proteins | sample SalPonA_A_H2O_MG_FD_78211 | JGI IMG/M metagenome (GOLD analysis project Ga0102948, IMG submission 78211) | Water microbial communities from South San Francisco under conditions of wetland restoration - Salt Pond MetaG R2A_A_H2O_MG | ecosystem: Environmental > Aquatic > Non-marine Saline and... | reverse complement strand
CTGTAGAGCCTGTGTAGACTAAATCTGGCGGAGAGAGAGAACGCCACACATAAGTCCAATACCTACTATTCAATACAAAAACTAATCGCAAACCACTGAAATACAGTATTATATTTCCATATCACTCCAATGCGTATTATACTAACCACTAAATTTGACGGTCTTTATGACGGTCTTTTACGGTTTCTCAACTTCTATAATTGGTGTATACATGGCACTTACCGATACCGCTATTAAAAATGCTAAACCTAAAACTAAAGCTTATAAAATGTCTGATAGCGGTGGTCTATTTTTACTTATCAAACCATCAGGCTATAAAAGCTGGAAATACGACTTCAGAATCAACAGTACGCGTGGCAGCTACACCATTGGTAAATATCCTGATATCAGTTTGAAACAAGCTAGACAAGAACACTTACAAGCGCGCGAATTGGTTGCACAAGGTATTAACCCGAAACAAATAAAGACTCAACGTAAGGTGAATGATGAACTCAACACTAAACGCTTTAGCTATTACATGAATCAGTGGCTGAACAAACAAGTACTTGCCGAATCAACGTTTAAGGATCTCAAACAACGTATAGATAAAAACCTTATCCCTTTTTTAGATAAGAAAAACATTAATGAGTACACCACTGCGGACTTACTAAAAATAATGCTTAGCATAAGCGATCGTGGTGCCAAAGAAACAGCAATTAGATTAGCAAATGTCGCAAGACGTGTGTTTAATGAAGTATTGATCCTCGGTATAATAGAAACCAATCCTGCACAAGGGTTAGCCGAGTTATTACCTAAACCGGATAAACGCATTGACAATAACTTTGGACATATAACTTCCACCGAAGAGTTGAAAGTACTGCTTAACCAAATTGATGCTCCTTCTGCTCGACAAGACTTTGCTGTAACACAGGCATTAAAATTAATGCCTCTGGTATTTCTTCGCCCGTACAACATTCGTTTTTTAAAATGGGAGTACATTAATTTTGACGAAAACATTATTAAACTGCCTGCAACAGAACTTAAAAATAACAAACCCCTTGATGTACCATTAGCGACTCAGGCTGTGACGATATTAAAACAAATGCAGCAAGTCACTGGTCATAAAAATTATGTTTTCGTTACTGCTCAAGGCAAAGATACCCCGCTTAGTGAAAATACAACAACGAATGCATTGAAACGAATAATCAACCCTACTACCAATAAACCTTATGGCACTGGTTATATGACCTCACATGGCTTTAGACATACAGCTAGCACCATGCTCAATGAGTTAGGATACGAAGCTGATATAATTGAATTACAACTGGCACATACGAACAAAGACCGTATAAGGGCTACCTACAATAAAGCCAAGTGGATGAACAAAAGAATTGCAATGATGCAAGATTGGGCTGATTATCTAGATGGTATAAAGTCAGGCACTAATATAGTGCCTATTAAGAAGGAAATTGTCAGTGGAACCGTATGATTATTTGGAACTAAAATCCAGAAATAGCGTTCTTGAGTTAACACTGAGTCTAAGTGAAGTGTTCGACTACTTAGGTTTAGGAGCCTTAAATTCATATGAAATAAAACTAGTTGAGCGTGTAAATAACGATAATATGCCAATACGAATTATGGGTATTGATGAAGAAATTGTTCAGGGGCGCCTGATAGCCTCACTAGAGTTACATACAGAAAAAACTGCTCTTTTTAGTAAAACAACCACTCACACACGTAATAACATTTACAAAGTCCTAACTGTTATAGATGACACTAAAAATATTATCATCGATGTATCAGCTAATAATATACTCATAACCAATGAACAAATGTATGCCACTAGGGACGAAATTACAGAATATTACAGAAATGACCTCCTGCGAGACAATCCGTCAGAAGATAGAACTAAGCCAATTACTGATGCTAAAGCTAAAAAAAACACCAAAGTTAAAGCTAAACGAAAAAAAGAACCAATAATGGAGCAAAGATTAAAACTGTTTAACCAAATCAGTAAAAAAATTGCTCAAGAGAAGAATTTAGCCGACGATAAAAACCAAACCGTTTATGATTCGTTTCACCCTCCAATGACGAAGAAAGATTATTACAAATTTATTGGGGAAGATCATTTAAAGATATTTAGTGCCAATTACGGAGATTTTTTTCGGGATGATAGAGTTGGAATTACATTTAATCCAGCTGCGAGATCCAGAAAATAATTCAACATGTGTGGATTTCACTTTCACACATGTCCCCCGAACACCATACCTAATCTACGCTACAGGGATTCACACGAAAATCCACACATCCACATAAGTGACATTCCTCTAATCCGCCTGCATAGTTTCCCTGGTCCCGCAGCAAATGCCGTGGGTTTATTAACTAGAATGAGGATTATTTACTATGTGTTCAACCAAAACACGACGCATTCTTCGCATCAATGATGTGGCAAAAAAAACAGGCTTATCTAAGTCGTATATATACGCATTAGTTCACTGTGGGCAGTTTCCCCAAAGTATTAGATTAGTTAAAGGCGGTACAGCCGTCGGATGGCTAGAATCTGATGTTGAACAATGGATTGATGGCTGTATCAACGCAACTAAGGAGCTTGCATGTTAAGGGATTCACTAAATGGGCTATGGGATTTATGTGCAAATACACTAAAAAACAAGCCCGCCCCAACTATCGAGAACGGACTCATCATCTTTAGCAATTTGATTATAGACCAAATTCTCGATATCCCAAATATATTTTTATCTACTAAAGGATATTGTTAATGAATAGTACGAAAACACTTCCACCTTTAACTAATACTGCGGCTCAATTTACCATATTGACATCTCAGTACCCTAAGGTGTTATCAAAAGAGATACGTTTGGATAATACTGGCTCAATGATAAAAATCCCTTCAGCTAATCTATGCAGTGGGAATGCAACCGTTAAATCAGTAACAAGCATTTTTGAGTTTGCAGATATCATCTCAAAACTTAACAGCAACCAAGCTTTAACATACGGTGTACCTACAAATGGTATCACCGATGCGAAAATTGTGACTAAGAACGAATTTGATAAAGGAAGTAACGAACCTAATCTGATTACCCGTTCAAAGCAACATTTCGAATGGCCTGTCTCTGCAGGTATTATGATGTTTGATTATGATCCAGACGATGAAGCTCTTGAGAAAGACGTCGTTCTTAAGTTGCTTTATACAGTCTGCCCTCAAATTAAACAAGTAGACCATATATGGTGGATATCATCGTCCTCTAATATTGTTAACGAAAAAGAAGGTGAGCATTTATCTGCTGTTACAGGGCAGCGCATATATCTCATGGTGAAAGACGCTTCGGATATACCAAGGGCTGCTAAGTTGATTGAAGAACGATTATGGCTTGCAGGGTTTGGCAGTATTAAAGTGTCTGCCTCTGGCTCAATACTCGAACGAGTCCCCTTTGATATGTGTGTTTATCAACCATCTAGGATGGATTTTGCAGCAGGTGCATCATGTATACCTCCTCTCATTCAAGATAGAGGTAAACCTTTAGTAATGAAAGGCTCTGAAAGTTGCTTAGATACAAAACTTTATTTGGTGGACCTTAATTCCAGCGAAATACAAAAACTCAATGAGATGAAGTTAGGTAAGAGAGCCGTAGCTGAACCGATAGTTTTGGAACACCGTTCACAATATGCACAGGACATGATTAAAAAGCTGAAGGTGAACAATAAGTCTATTCAGAATGAAGAATATACCGAAGATATCATTGAAACACTGAATACGGGTGAATTACTCCCATACTGGATAATACATTTATGGAATGGTCAGGAAATGATAGAACGCACTGTGCATGATATCCTATCAGATAAAACACTTTATCATGGATTACTTTGTTTAGATCCAATCGAGCCAGATTATGACAATCGAAGGCTCGTAGGCAAATTATTCCTGAAACAAGACCAGCCTTGTTTGTTAAGTTTTGCAAGGGGACAAAAGACGTATCGACTTTTAGAATATATACATAACATCAAAATCGAAGGTAATATACATAATGCAGTGAATGACACCCTGCAAATATTAAAAAGTCGTAAAGATGTATTTAGTTTTGGAGGTGTGCTTGTTACGCCAATAGATGGGTCTCTCATAAACCTAGATCAACCTCATATGAAGCATTTGCTAAGCGGGTTTATTCACTATTACTCTTTAAGGAAGCCTTGCAATCCAACTAATGAGCTTATTGATGGAGTATCTAGCATCGGAGTAAGTAAGAACATTAACCCAATTACAGGGTTTGTTGATCATCCTGTGGTAGACCGACGACTAAGGTTGCTTCTTGAGCCTGGCTACAATCGTCAAATGAAACTCTTAGCTGAGTTTGACTCCAATGACTTTGCCATAAGTGATCATAAACTTTCTGAGCAAGAAGTTATGTCCCACTTTAATAGGTTATATGCACCATTTAGTGCATTTGAACTAGCAGAGAATGATGACAAAACAGTTATAGTGGCAGCTATATTTTCTGCTGTTCTTCGCCAAGTTTTACCGACCTGCCCTGCTTTTGGCATTGACGCTCCGATGCAAGGGACAGGCAAAACGATGCTTGCAGAAACCATTGCTATTATTGGAACTGGTAAAAGTGCTTCAGCTATAGCTCCTGGTAGACGTGATAATGATGAAGAATTTAGAAAACGGTTAATGTCATTGTTCTTAAAAGGCGAGAAAGTATGCAACTTTGACAATATTGTTGAGCCTTTTGATTCACCCTCGTTTGCAGCAGCGTTAACAAGTGAGTATTACGAAGATAGGATACTTGGCAAAAGCAAAACGGTCAAAACCATGAATAAAACACTATTTTTGCTCACGGGTAATAACATGCAATTTGTAGGTGATATGAATCGTCGCGTTATAAAAGCTAGGTTGATTTCTAATAGTAATAATCTTATGCAACGTCAATTTGACTTTGACCCACGAGAGCTAGCTTTAGAGACTCGATATGAGATTATAAGTAGTGTGATAACTCTTATTAATCACTGGAAGCATTGTGGTAAACCGTTAAACTCTGGAAGAATGACTTCATTCAATGATTGGGATTCTTTGGTAAGGCAACCACTGGCCTTTATTGGACAGCAGCACCCTAAAACAGGGTTAGTTGACATACTAAATGTGACGATAAGGCAACAACAAGAAAATAGTGATAACGATGCGTTATTAGCGTTACTAAAATCACTATCTCACCACTTTGGAACTAATAATGGCTTTAAGGCTACTAAGTTATTATATGATTTACATGATAATTTACTGCTTGCTGACGCGATTTTTGCATTCATAGCTAGGGATAGGCTGCAATCCAGTCAGCATGTCGGTAACTTACTTAGGCAGTTTTTAGACCGAAATATTGATGGGTTAGTTCTAAGAGGGAAACGGGTGAGTGGCTCTTATACGTATTGGGTTGAATGTACTGACAATAGTCAGCTAATACTTGATAAACATAACCACAAAAGCAATGTTCACATTGATAAACTGCCTATTAAAGTTAAGGAATATCGATTGTGAAGGGTAAGCCCCACAGAATAGTGGGGCTATTGTTGGGCTTTATCTACAAGCCCCACTATTGGAAAGTCAGTTATATCAGGCCATACAGAGTTTTTCGAACATATTTAGGGGGCTTGTGGGGCTATTTCAGTATTAGAGCTATCAAAAAAAAGTTTTTACATATACTGATATATGAGCAGTTGCTAGCCCACCAAGCCCCCTACTCTTAATAAAATACAAACCATAGTTGTACTCAGATGTATTTAAATAATCGATGTAACCGACCCAGTTGTATGTACTTATTTAGTTCTTGTAAATTCCAGGCACAATAATGTTTTATAAAGGTGCGTTTGCATGTGCAATTTATAATTGTGCATAGCAAAAGTACCCAGCAAGCGTAGCGCGGTAGTTGTATCGATATGTATGGCATTGCAAGCCGTTTTAGGTGCTGTTAAGTACATTTATCACCTAGCTTCTTTAACAGTCGAATCTGCCCCATTATAGGTAGTAAATAACTAGGTTATAAACACACAATCAAAAAATACGATTCCACCAATCGTTATTCCTAATTGGCATATTATATATCAATTAGCAATAATGGTAGTATCCAATTAGGGATAACTATTATTAAGGTATAGATTATGAATGATACAAACCAAGTAACACTTCCACGGATGAATGAAAGAGCTCCGTTTTTTGATGCACCGACAACTCATGGTAGAAAGACATTAAATGACTACGAAGGTAAATGGCTTATTTTGTTTTCACATCCAGCTGATTTTACGCCAGTATGTACAACTGAGTTTATGGCATTTGCTAGACACGCAGAAGAATTCAAAAACATGAATTGCGAGCTATTAGGATTATCAATTGATAGTGTTCATGCACACAATGCTTGGGTGCGAAATATTGAACAAAATTTTGATGTAAAAATACCATTTCCTATTATTGCTGATTTATCAATGAAAGTTGCTAGTGATTATGGGATGATCATGCCTGGAGCTTCAGATACTGCAGCTGTGAGAGCCACTTTTTTGATTGATCCCAATGGTATATTACGAGCAATGGTTTATTATCCAATGTCTAATGGACGCTCAATACCAGAGTTCAAACGCTTATTATCAGCATTACAAACTGCAGATGAATACAGTGTAGCTACACCTGAAAGCTGGCAGCCAGGTGATAGAGTTATAGTTCCACCACCAGCGACTCAACAAGAAGCTGAAGAAAGAGTAAATAGTGAAAAGTATGATTGTGTAGACTTTTATTTCTGTACAAAATCACTTTAATGAATAACTTTTATAACAGAAAATACTTTTATTTTTAGGTTACTGATATTGGGGTTCTATGATGCTTTTGGTAGTACAAATTGTTATAAGCAATTTGTACTACTTTCAATAGAACTTAAACCCTACCTCCCTCATATGTATAGGGAAAAGTGTAAACCTGTACCACCTAGTTATAATGACAACGGCCAACTGTTAATAGAGGTGCATTTGCAAGTGCAATTTATAATTGTGCATAGCAAAGGTACCCATACACACTGTATGCGTGACGTTTAATTCATTGTCTAAACACACAAAATCTGCGTCCAAACCCTATTTTAAGCGGCCTTTACTTTGTTGCATACCTATAGCGTGGAAGACGCCATATCTAATGCATCTTGTAGCGGATAATCCAGTCGATGAAACCATTTGTATGCTAGATCTGAGCGAAGACCAATCAATACGACGATGTAAGCCTCAATATCCCTTTTCTCCTTAAATAATCTGTTCAAACCGTTAGTAATTAATAGTCCTGTTATCCAATAAGCTGTTATTATTGCCATCTATCCATTCGTTTATGTTGGATATTTTTTAATTGAACTTTGTTTTTAGTGAGCGTGCTTATGATTGAGCTTTTTATACTTGCTTTAGCTTTAAGTATGGACGCATTTGCTGTTTCTATCGGTTTAGGAACCAAGTACAGCGGTAGGCTATCAACATTGGGGTTTAGAGCTGGATTATACTTTGGGATATCGCAGGGCTTTATGCCTTTAATCGGATACTTGGCTGGACAAACTGTTTTAGTGTGGGTCGATACATTTGCCCCTTGGATTGCATTTGCCCTACTTTTCTTAATTGGTTCAAAGATGATATATGACGCATTAAGCAAAGGGGTCGAAGAGAATATTATTCGCATAACCCATAAAGTCATGTTAGTCCTAGCAATCGCGACTAGTATTGATGCTATGGCGGCTGGTTTTACATTAGAATTTTTCGATGTAAATCCCTTTGTTGCTTGCCTAACCATCGGTGTCACTACATTTTTCTTAAGTTGGATGGGTGTTATAGTAGGAGCTAAAACGGGAGATTATTTCGAGAGCAAAGCAGAATTACTTGGCGGCATCGTACTGATATTAATAGGTCTGAAAATTCTTATCTTCTAGCAGTAGTGAATATCCTTAAGGATATTCACTTCCGGTTGCGCCAACCAGTTAACATTGGCCTAATCAACGAAACTCTGCCCCACCATGCAACAATAAAAACAGCAGCTACATGCAATAAAACAAGCCCGTACAGTACATCTGAAAATATAGAATGTATATCTTCGACAAGAGAATTGCCAAAAAAGTAATCGATTTCTTCTAGCATGAAGCCTGTAGCTGCTAGCCCGATAAAAAGAGTCCATGTTGCCAAAATCATAATCCAACCTACTGGATTATGACCAGCATTAATAGGCACTTCTCTGTTCTTAAGATGAGTAAAGTGCAAAGCAAAAGCTTTTAAGCTAAGAGATGCGGTTGCAAAACTTCCTTGCTTTTTGCTCATCATCCCCCAAATAATTCTCACCAACACGGCACATAAAGCAACATAGCCTAATATTTGGTGAGGGTCGCTTCCAGCATCAAGAACAAAATAATTTAGAAAAAAGGCTAAAACAAGGTACCAATGTATAATCCTTATAAAACGCCCCCAAACACGAACTTGTTTACTCAACTTTAATGTTTCTCTTCCTTGACAATAGAGCCATCTACGGGGTTAAAGTAAATTTCAATTTTATCGCCCTGCGCATTTTGCCCATATATTTCATAACAATTTCCTTCTGTTACTTTAAACTCTTTTATCTGATATCCATCGGTTAATAGTCCAGCTTGAAACTGATCTTGATTCAGCCAGTCACTCTGCGGTGCGCTAGTGCAAACGGTTGTTTCGTTAGCAACTCCACAACCTCCTAATAAAGCAGCGACAAAAATGCCTCCGACATACATTTTAGATTTCATATCTACTCTCTTTAATTGGATAATTGTTTAAATTGATAATTTACAAAAATAAAATACATACTGTATTTATGCAATATTGTTTGATTTTGTAGGGGTTGCACAAGTCCGTATTCCTAATAAAGAATAAGCGGGGCAAAACTTAAATAGCGCAGTAGCTAATGGTACAATTCCAACCCACGCCCAAACAGGTCCCCCTAGCACTGTCCAAGCAATTAATGCAATACCAGCAAGAGCACGGAGTGCTCTATCTATATTACCTACATTTGTTTTCATACGATACCCTTAATGTTGGAGTGAATTACACATACTTCACTATTATTGTGTATATAACAGTATATGCCAGAGTAAATTTCGATACAGAATTTTTAGTTTCTAAATTGACGCAAATCAAATTGTTGCTTTGGTGCAGAAACATCAAGCTAGGCCATAACTATGTGCTGTATCTAACTCTTTAATTCATCTGGCGCAAACAGCTTTTAACACTATATTTATAATTTTAAGCTAAAAAAGCCAATTGTCGGATTTTCATATAGGTGTTTTAACCTAGAAAAAACGAACATCAGCCCAAGGTTCGCAGCTGCACATCGAATAGTTCCAACTTTTGCCGCAGAATTAGCTGAAATACTCTGTCACTTAACTACCGCTTTTGGATGACTTGCGACTGTTCTTAATCGGACAAGAACGGCGCAGAAAGCGGGCTGTCATTTTTTCACAATTTGTACATTTTATGAGTCATTTATTGCAAGAATATAGTAATTCTTTTCCCAAAAAAGCAGGCAGTGATGAAGCAAAAGAATACCCCCCGATTATGGAGGTGTATTTAAATAACCGATGTAACGGACCTTGTTGTATGTACTTATTTAGTTCTTGTAAATTCCAGGCATAATAATGCTTTTATAAAGGTGACTTTGCATGTGCAATTTATAATTGTGCATAGCAAAAGTACCCAGCAAGCGTAGCGCGGTAGCTGTAACGATCTGTATGGCATTGTAAGACGTTTTTAGGTGCTGTTAAGTACATTTATCACCTAGCTCCTTTAACAGTCGAATACGATCCATACGGGGTGTCTGAACTCGTGATGTACGCATTAGTAAGTATTGGCCTCAGACAAAAGTAGTGGCAATTCTAATACTAAAAATTAACAGTTTAGGAATTTTTCCTATATCCATATGATTTAATCCCCTGCTAAATTAAGTCTGAATATAACTCAATGATTTTAAACAAATACTAATCATCTAATTCAGTCTGTAATGATACTAGGAACACACATGAAAATGAATAAACTGCATCTATCCATGCTCATAGCTTTAGGATATCAACTCCCTGCGATCGCTGATACCAATGAAAACATGAATATTGAGCGCATTAGCGTCACTCAGTCTATACCAAACAACAGTAATTTTGTTCCTGGTACAATTAAAGTATTGACACGTGCTGAGCTAGATCAACAGCGTGTATTTTCAGTTAAAGAAGCATTAGAAAACGTAGCGGGTATTAATGTTATCAGTGAAGACGTCTTTTCGGCCCGTTTAAATATTGGTGTTCGCGGGCTGAATCCACGTCGTAGCTCACGTGTTCTTTTAATGGAAGACGGTATGCCATTATTCTTGTCTCCATATGGTGACCCTTCAGCAAGTTACTCTACCCCAATGGACAATGTAGAGCGTATCGAAATTATTAAGGGCTCAGGTCAAATCGTTCATGGTCCACAAACATTAGGGGGCGTTATAAACTTTATTACCATGCCTGTACCTCGTGACGGTTTAACAGGTACGGTCAATGTTGAAATGGGTAATAATGGTTTTCAAAGCTTACATGGTCGAGTAGGTATCGGTGGAGAACGCGGCGGTATAGTAATAACCGCCATGGACAAAGAAGGTGATGGTGTGCGTGAGAATCACACACTAGGTATTCAAGATTTCTCTGTCAAAGGCACGTTCGAATTAAATGAGCAACACTCTTTTACAGCCAAAATTTCTCAGTTTGAAGAATTATCACGCCAATCAGAAACAGGTTTAAGTGCTGCTGAATATACCGAAAACCCATATCAAGCTCCCACTGGATTGATCGACCGTTTTCAGCAACAACGTGATACTTATCAATTGATCCACGATTTTACCATTAGCCCAACAGCGTCACTTTCAACGCAAGCGTATCGAGTCGAGCAAGAACGTGCGTCGTTCAGACAAATTAATGGTCCTGGCGAAAACCTTGAGTTTTGCCCTAGTAATAACACCGATTTTGGTGATGTAGCTGGTGCAGCAGATCTGCTAGCTCCGTCATTAGAAGCGTCGCAAATCTGTGGCGGTAGATGGCGTCCACGTGAGTTTGAATACTATGGTTTCGAACCACGTTTATCACTTGTTCATAATATGTTTGGTGATAAGAGTGAAGCTGTGATTGGTTTTAGGTACCATGAAGAGGACATTCTACGTAACCAATTCCGTGGGTTTGATTCACGTTTCCATGATTTAGATTTTGCACGAAATTATGCGGGTGTGGATGAAGATGATGGCCGTGCGGGATGGCACAATGAACAAATTGAAACACAGGTAGAAGCATTTTCTTATTATATCCAAAATACTGTTTTTATGGGTGATTGGTCTGTGACACCTGGTATACGAATTGAGGACGTAACACAAACAACTGATTATGTTCGAACTGAAGGTGCAGCACCCACTAATCCTGAAAAACGTTACACGCATGACTTTACTGTTGTATTACCAGGTTTAGGTTTTACTTATGATGGTCTTGATAGTACGACTCTTTTCGCAGGGATCCACAAAGGCTTTGCCCCAGCACGCCCAAGCCGTGAAGTAGATTCAGACGAGCCAGATGCGTCATTCCTAGCGACGGATCCAGAAGAAAGCTGGAATTACGAAGTTGGACTTCGCTCCTCTGCGATAACAGGTATCCAAGCAGAAGCAACATTCTTTTACACAGATTTTAATGAAATCGTTATTCAAACTGAAGCGGGTCGCTTTATAAATGCAGGCGAGTCACGTCAATCTGGTGTTGAGTTTTCTGGACAGTTTAATACTGCAGAACGGTTTGGTACTAATTATAATGTGTATCTTCAAGGTAACTACACTAACCTATTTCTTGCTGAATTTACAAATTCTCAAATTGTGTACGATGAAGAAGGTGAAGAAATTCTAGAAACGGCAAGTTTTGAATCGGGAAATCGTCTACCTTATGCGCCACGTCAGTCTATGACAGTCGCATTAGGTTACCAAAGTACGGACCGCAAGTTTGACGCGCGTATTGCCTTAAATCACACCGGTCAACAGTACGTTGATGCAGCCAATACAGCGATTGAGTCAGACGATGGTATGGAAGGCAAAATCCCATCATACACTCTGCTTAATATGAGTATTAACTACCAAATCAATGACGACTTAAATGTGTTCGTCAGCGGCCATAATTTGACGGATAAAGAGTACTTAGCAAGTCGCAAAGATGGTAAAGTTGCTGGGCGTCAACGACAGATTAACGCTGGCTTTAACTATCGTTTCTAATCGTTGTATAGAAATCAAAATGGCCTGACTACGATATTGTATCGGACTCAGGCCTTTCAGCTTTACCTTATCAAGCATTATCTTATTATTAATCTTTCCTCTACAAATTTCACAGTATTTATTAATATTTAAACACCTCACTTTATTCCGAAGTATGGCAAATACTATCCTAAAGTATAGTACCTATGATAATCATGATGTTTATTATCAATTGAAAAGGCTTTTATTCTAAAGTACTAAAAACGTAGTTTTTTGAAGGGCGTTTAAATTTGAGTATTCGTGCACTTATTAATTTTAGAATTATCGCATCGCTTATATTAATTTTAGTTTTCAGTATGGTTATCGCTGTTTGGCAAGCTAGAAGCTCTGTTGAAAAAGAAGTGCGTTCTTCGATAAATTTAGCTGTTCAAATGATAGAGTTTGGTTTGAATCAAGACGCATTGGATAGCAATGATATCACCCAGTTGATAGATAATATTACCAATATACATCCGGTAAGGCATTTAGATGTTTATGTAGGTAATAATGAAAATGCGGCACAAAAAAACATGCTCAACGACGCAAATGCTCAAGAGCAATCAGCACCTCAATGGTTTGTAAAATGGGTGATGGTAGATTTTTTAACTCACAATCGTAATGTCAGGTTTGCAGATGGTTCAATTAAGCCCATTGTGATCACCGCTAATCCAATGGATGAAATAAACGAGGCATGGGGTGAAACTAAAATATTTTTTTGGACCATCATGTTTATGAGTGCAATCATATTTTTGACAATTAATCTTGTCTTTAATTCAATGCTACGGGCCGTCAATACGATTCTGTATGTGCTTCGTCAAGTTGAAGATGGTTATTTCGACCAAGTATTACCGCATTTTAAAATAAGTGAATTTAATGCCATTGCGGTGCGAATTAACGATATGTCTAATGCTCTAAATACAGCGCGAAAAAACAACCAAGCATTAGCATTACGTACCATGCAAATCCAAGAAACAGAAAGAAAAGAGATGTCACGTGAATTACACGATGAAATGGGCCAATCATTAACGGCAATTAAAGCAATGGCGGTTACTTGCCAACAAACTAACAGTGATGTAAACGCTATAACATCCTCTATGATTAATATTTGTGATCATTTATCAGTGGTAGTGCGCTCAATGATGAAAACATTGCACCCACTTAGTCTGAGTGAACTGGGTTTAGGAGCAAGCTTGTCTGAACTTGTGAGAGAGTGGCAGCGCTGCAGTCAAACATTACATTTTGAGCTCAATTACGATGATGGTTTAGAAAGCTTGAATACTGATATTGCGATTCATGTATATCGAATTGTGCAAGAGTGTTTAACGAATGTCGTGAAACATGCAAATGCGAATGAGGTCGATATTGAAGTAATAAAACTGAATAATAAAGTTCAAATTTCAATATCAGATAATGGCCAAGGTAAGCAATCAAACACCACTGGTTTTGGTTTGTTAGGCATGCGTGAACGCGCAGAGAATTTAGGTGGAACGTTTAAGCTAGAAACACAAAAAAATAAAGGGGTAAGCATAATAGTACAGTTACCATTCTGGAGTATTAAATAATGGATAAAGCAAAAATAAAAGTCATGTTAGTCGATGATCATATTGTTGTTAGAGCTGGTTTTAGAATGTTGCTTGCTTCTCAAAACTACATAGGTGAAATTGTTGATATTGATCGTGGCGAGCTTGCCGTAAATGAGTACAAACGTTTTGCACCAGATGTTGTGGTTATGGATTTATCAATGCCTGGTATTGGAGGCTTAGAAGCAATTCGCCGACTCTATAAACACGACCCTCAAGTACTTATTTTGGTTTATAGTATTCACGATGAGAATATTTATGTTGAGCGAGCTTTGCAAGCTGGAGCAAGAGGTTATATTTGTAAAAACAGTGCCGCTGAAATCCTAGCTGAAGCTGTATCTTTAATTTCGAGCGGTAAACGTTATCTTGAACCAGGTTTATTAGCTGATAATAATCAGTCTTGCTTAAAAGAACAAAAAAGATTTCGCAATGAGATTTACGCTTTATCGCCACGCGAGTTTGACGTATTCAGGCTCATTTCAAAAGGCTTTAACGCACACAGCGTTGCGCAACAGCTTTGTCTTAGTTACAAAACAATATGTAACTATAATACTCAAATTAAAAATAAACTTAATGCCAGTACATCTGCTGATCTAGCTAATATTGCTAGGGAATTCAAAATTATTTAGGTTATTTGAATGTTTTAGTTATAACCGGTCAGCGTGAATAGTCTGTAATATTGTTCTGGTAAGGGTATCCAGCAAGCGTAGCACGGTAGCTGTAACGTTCTATATGGAATTTTTATGACGTATAGTTGGACTTTGGCTGCCTAGCACTAGTATCAGCCAGTATGTTCCATATAGAGTAGATGTGAACGAGAAATTCACGTGTTAATAAATAACAACTTGAGTATAGATTAATTCTAGCAACAAAAACGTTTGACGGCTTTATAGACGGTCTTTAAACCTTCGAAAACAAAAAAGCCCTTGTAAAAACAGAGGCTTAATCTTAGAATATGGCGGAGAGAGAGGGATTCGAACCCTCGTTAGGTTTAACCCTAAACACACTTTCCAGGCGTGCGCCTTCAGCCACTCAGCCACCTCTCCAAAACTTTTGGTTAACTGCTATGAGTTAACGCTAGGGCGCGTATATTAGGGAATGCGCGCACTTTTGACAAGTCTTTTTATCAATAAAAATTGATAACATAAGAACTTAAGCGTTACCGGTTATCCGAGACTGTAACTGCG
>Ga0102948_1000531_pt1 | contig 15071 bp, 12 predicted proteins | sample SalPonA_A_H2O_MG_FD_78211 | JGI IMG/M metagenome (GOLD analysis project Ga0102948, IMG submission 78211) | Water microbial communities from South San Francisco under conditions of wetland restoration - Salt Pond MetaG R2A_A_H2O_MG | ecosystem: Environmental > Aquatic > Non-marine Saline and... | reverse complement strand
TTACGGCCACATTTACCTGTGTTTTTATCCACTATCTGTAGTTTTATACAGTAGTTTGGTTTGCGTCAACTATTTTCTAGCGATTCATCCACTCTTTTTTAGACATTCAGCAACATAGAAACTTAGGTCTGTTCTGTGCTTTTGATCTCTTCATTCTGGCTCTAACGTCTATTTCGGCGGTTGAGTAGTTTGGCGTCGTTTGAGCACTTAAAGACAGGCGGGAATACAGATGTGCACATTTAATTCGCACTTATTGTGAATCAAAAATTTGGAATCTGAGGTTTAGTGGTGCACCGGGGTTTGAGTCTGTATGAGTAAAAGTACGTTTAAAACTGATCGATAACGAGTGTTGAAATGGTCGTGGGTCGCCTTCTGTACTAACCTTTTCAGAGAGGCGCTGAGGAGTAAAAGGTTTTTCGTTACTGCGGGTAACACAATAAATATACAAAGCGAATTAAAGGGAGTGTTTTGAAGTATGTTGCACTCTATTTTGAGGGTTTTCGAGCTATCAGGTGTTTGTTTAGCGACCCGCAAGGGGAGCCAATAATATGTCGTTCGCCTCAAAGATACTCATCGTTGACGATCAAATCGCAAATACAGAACTTCTTGAGGCTTTGCTGCGTCAGGAGGGTTATCTGGACGTCAATGTTTTAAATGACTCGCGTGGTGTAAGACAGTTCGTGCAGTTACGTCAGCCTGACCTAATCCTATTGGATCTGCGCATGCCCCACCTCGACGGCTTTCAAGTGCTCGATCAACTTTTCAAAGATCACACTGGGGACGAGCCCTTTGTTATGGTGCTAACGGCAGAGTCAGATTCAGACCTGCGAAACCGTGCGCTCGCTCATGGCGCGTTGGATTTTCTCTCGAAACCCTTTGACCAGAGAGAGATCACCCATCGGGTGCGTAATTTGTTGATGGTGAAGCATCGCAGCAGGCTGTTTGAGGAGCGAGTTGACGAACTTGAGCGTGCGCTTGAGGAGGATTCGCTGAATGACGAAGAGGCCCGCCGACTATCGATGGAGGATCCGGTTACACGGCTTCCCAACCGTCGGGGGACACTCCTACGCCTGCTTGCCACGATAAGCCGGCGACGCAGTATCGCAGTCTATTTTGTTGAGATCGACGGAGTGCTCGAGATCACCAAGTTACGCGGCCACAACGAGGCAGACCGAGTGATGTTCGCTGTTGCCGAGAAGTTGCGCTCGACCTTCGATTATCCGGGCCTCTTCATCAGTTATTGGGGTGGTTACAGTCTGGTCGTGATTGATGAAGAGGGCCGGACTGATCAGATGCGTGCGATGGCAGAGCGACTCATTCGTGTTATTGCGGGTGATCATAATGTCGGCGGCTCAATCTATACGATTAGTGCCCGTATTGGTGGCACTTGGGCTGACGCTGATCTCTACCTCGGTGAAGAGTCAATTAGGCGGGCCCTGATCTCCCTCCCGGAGAAGCACGCCGGCCAGTTGATTCGATTTTACGATGATGAGCTAGAGGCACAAATTCAGCGCCGAAATACAATCTCCTTAAGTATTCATCAGGGGCTTGTAAACGGCGAGTTCTCTCTTGTGTACCAGCCACAGTGTCGCACCGCTAATTACTATATCTCTGGGGTTGAAGCCTTGGCACGCTGGGAGCATCCCGAGCTCGGGACGATCTCCCCTGACGAGTTTATTACCATTGCTGAGTCCACGGGTCAGATCGCTGAGATCAGCAGTTGGGTGTTTGAGACTGCCCTTAGCCAGCTCAATAAGTGGATCGAGAATGGCTTGGTCGATAGTAAATTTATCATGGCGGTTAACCTCTCTTCGCAGCAGTTGAAAATAGGGTCGTTGCCGACAGAGTTCCACGCGTTGATGAGCCGGTACCCGCGGATTAGTCCATCGCAGATTGAGGTAGAGATTACCGAGACAGAGATGGTGAATAATCTGAGTGAGGCGGTGACTCAGATAGAGTACCTACGTGCAACGGGTGTGCTGGTGGCGCTTGATGATTTTGGTACCGGTTTTTCATCATTGAGCTATCTCTCAAGACTCCCGCTTGATGTATTGAAGATAGATCGAAGCTTTGTATCGTCAATGCTTCAACACCATAAGGATCATCAGTTGGTAGAGACAATTGTGGCGATCGCCAAGGTGTTCGGTTATCGACTGGTGGCCGAGGGGATAGAGACCCCTGAGCAGCTCGATGCTCTGAAGAAGTTAGGGTGTGAGTATGGGCAGGGGTATTTTATCTCACGCCCGCTAGACGCGAACACATTGGAACGCTTGTTGAGTAGCGCAACAGGGCGCTATCTGGCGTTGAATGCAAAGTCTGATGAGTACAGAAAAAGGGTTAATTAATCAGTGTGCAGCACTGTTTTTTGATCTAAAACCGTGCCAGGCAAACGAATATGAATGCTAATACACCAGAGGCAGCAGAAGCCAAGCGGCTTGAGTATCTTCACTCCCTTGGTTTGCTCGACAGTGCACCGGACCCTAACCTCGACAATATTACGCTGTTAGCTCAGGAGATTTTTGGATGTCCGATGGTAGCAGTGACTCTGGTTGATGATGATCGCGCTTGGTTCAAATCGAGTTTGGGGATTACGGTAGACCAAGTACCCAGGGAGTTAGCATTCTGTAATGAGGTAGTGAGCTCAGCTAAATGTCGCGCAATTAGTGACTTAAGAGAGTCCGAATATGCCCAAAGTCCCTTTTTAGCCGGCGATTTGGCACTGAGGGCCTATATAGGTGTGCCGCTCGCGCCCCATGGGGATGAGGTGATCGGGACGCTTTGTATGTTCGACACCAAACCCAATACCTTTTCTCATAAACAGATTGAGATCTTCTATGCCCTTGCCCGAGAGGCTGAGCAGGCGATTCGAAATCGTCATATCACCCGGCTGCTAGAGCAGTTCGGCGTGGATCAAAGCAGTGAAGCTCAACTGCGTCGGGCGTTAGCACATGGTCAGCTGCTTTTATCTAACCCCGCCTCTGGTGTGGTCAGTATCAATCGCCAAGGTAAGATACTCTCGATTAACGCGCGTGCAGCGAAAATCTTTGGATATAGTAGTGATGAACTGGTTGGAGAGAAGGTCAACTGCCTGATGCCAGCCTCACTGTCTGCGAAGCATGATCAGTATCTTGATGACTATGATCCTCATATCGTTCGCTCGGATTCAGAGCCACGTGTTATCGGAACGGGTAGAGAGGTCGTTGGTATCGACAGAACCGGGAGAGAGGTCCACATCCACCTAGCTGTCAGCGAGGTGGACTACGGTCCCAACATTGAGAGTGAGTTCGTTGGGATTATCACCGATCTGAGTAAAATAAAAGAAGCAGAGCAGCGCCTGGCGGATGAAAAGCTGATGCTGAGTAAGCTGCACGAGGGGATGACCAACCTCAATGCGCTCTTATCCGAGAATGGCCTTTGGTATTTTCTACAGCAATCACTGCTCGAGCTCACCTCCAGTGATTATGGTTTCATAGCTCAAACAGAGCCGAACACAAAGGCATTGAGGCTCAGTGCAATCTGGGATCGAAACTGGTCGCAAGAGGAGATCATTCACTATACCGCTCAGGTGGCAGGAAGGTTGGAGTTAGATGCCTCGAGTACACTGCTTCGCCAGCTCGTTAGCAACGCAAAAGTGGTTAGTATTGATGCGCCTTTGGCCCCGCATCAGTGGAAAACATTGCCAGCGGGCCGGCCCGGATTACAGAATTTTGTTGCCCTACCCATACGCACGGGAGGTGAGGTGCTTGGCGTGGTGGCGCTAGCCGGGGTAGAGCGAGAGATTAATGATGAGCTAGTCTCTTGGCTTAAACCCTTCCTGTCTACCTGCGCTTTACTTAACCGACTGTATCAGCATGTACAGGAGCGAGATGTTCTGCTCGAAACAATGCGGGCTACCAGTCGCAAGTTAGAGGAAGCGAACCAGGCGAAAACTGAATTCCTCTCGTCAATGAGTCACGAGTTACGAACCCCTCTGAATTCAATAATCGGCTTCTCCCAACTGCTAATTAATAACCCCGATCTGCATCTGCCCGAGAGACAGATGACGCAGGTGGAGCAGATCTTAGCCAGTGGAAAACATCTGCTGAGCCTAATAAACGAGGTGCTGGACCTAGCCAAAATTGAGGCGGGTAAACTGACAATGTCGCTCGAAGCGATACCGTTGAAGCAGGTTATAACCGAGTCTGTTGAGGCCATGGTACCCATCGCGCAGACGGCGGGTATCAAACTTCTTCTGGTCAGTCAGGCTGAGAATCTCAGGGTAATGGCCGACTACACGCGTTTAAAACAGGTGATGATGAACCTGCTGTCAAATGCGATCAAATACAACCGGGTAAATGGCTGGGTAGAGATTAGCTGTGTGACTGACAACTCAATTGCCGTAATCAAAGTGAGAGATAGTGGTATCGGGATTGCCGAGGAGAACTACGAGAAGATATTCGAGCCTTTTAACCGTGCCGGGGCAGAAAACTCCCTTATTGAAGGTACGGGGGTTGGCCTTGCACTGACGCGTGAACTGGTAAAACAGATGGATGGGGAGATAGGTGTTCGCAGTTCGGCGGGAGAGGGAACTGAATTCTATGTGAGCCTGAGACGCGCGCAGACAGAGGCAGGAGAGTTGCAACAGGCCAATAGAAAGATAGATGAAGCACCAGCCGAGGCGCGCGAGACAAAGTCTGGCGAAATAGATCAGCAGGAGAGTCCTGTTTTGACCGAATGTAAGCGACACAGGCTGCTCTACGTTGAGGATAATCCCGCTAATCAACGTCTCTTAGCCGATATATTGGAGCCGCAGGGTGACATTGAATTACTCATAGCTCAGGACCCCTACACCGGCCTGGACCTGGCAGAGAGTGAGTCTCCAGATGTAATTATTCTGGATATCAATCTACCGGGTATGGATGGATTTGAGTTATTGGAGGTGCTACGAGATCGGAGCGAGACCAGTGATATTCCTATTCTGGCGCTCTCGGCCAACGCTTTGAAGGAGGATATTGAACGAGCTAAAGCGGCTGGCTTTGATGAGTATATGACCAAGCCTCTGGACGTGTCTGATGCACTGGCGGTTGTGAGGCGCTATCTCTCCGATGACTAAAAAAGCCTCTCAAACCTTAGCTCAAGCGGGTTCAGCAGATGCGCTGGTGGCTAAACTAGCGAGTCAAACAGAGCTGGATCGGGACTTTATTACCCGAATGTACGGCCCATATCCCGCGCTCTATCAGCGAATCTTTGGTGATTTTTTGCAGATTAAACTGGATCAGCTTGAGCAGTTAGATGCATGCACCGGTGATAACGCTCTGCAGGCGATACTCGTTCATAGATTTGCTGGACAGTTAGCCAACCTTGGGTTTACTCAATTGGCAACTGCTGCTCGAGAAACTGAGTCGCTTCTCACCGCTCAATCGCATCTGGCTCAACCTTGTCTGGTTCTGCTACGAGAGGCTCTTGTTGGTATTGATCGATGCCCGGAGGTTTTGAGTGGCCAATAGAGACGGGTTTGTCACACTGCGTGCACTGATTGTTGATGACGACTCACTGTTTCGCTCAATCCTGTCACATCAGCTCGGCGCCTTCGGATGTAGCTGTGAAGAGTTAGATTCCGGATTAAATGTTATTGATCGACTGCAGCAAGAGCGTTTTGATCTGCTGTTTATCGATATTGTTATGGAGGGGAAGGAGGGTATAGAGACTATCCTTGACCTGCAGTCACTTAAGAGCAAACCCCCCATCGTTGCGATCTCTTCACAAGAGCTCTATCTGAGATCAGCTCAGGCGATGGGTGCGGATCGTGTGTTACTCAAACCCATTTTTCCAGACCAGCTCAATGTGCTGTTATCTGAATTGCAGCTCCTCGACGAACGGACCTTGAAAGGCACATCATCGGGCTATGGATGATTGCGACAGCTGGCGCTAAGACGGCTTTTTTGGTCAGCCGGTTAGCGGCTGCTATTGGGAAGCCTCCGAATCGCTGATCGTTTTGATTACCCACTTACGCGTGCGTATTCAGCGCAACTCTACATAGATAAATATCCAGTATCTTTGCTATGATGCGGCCAGATTTAGAGGGGGGCCGGGTGCTCGATCAGGAATTAAAAGCCACTATTCAGGGCTCCTATAGCCGTTTTCTTGACGCCAAAGGTCTGCGCTCGCGCTACGCCCAAAAACAGATGATCGCTTCAATCGCTCGTCAACTGGGTGAGGTGATGACAGATGATTCGGGTAACCGCCTTGGCGAGAGTCATGTGATTGCGGTTGAAGCTGGCACGGGTACGGGTAAGACAATCGCTTACCTATTGGCAGCGCTACCGATCGCCCAGGCGCGCGGCAAACGTCTGATCGTGTCCACAGCAACGGTAGCGTTGCAGGAGCAGTTGATCCACAAAGATTTGCCAGAACTGGCTGAGAAAACAGACCTTAAATTTCGGTTCGAGATTGCGAAAGGTCGCCGACGCTACCTCTGTATCAGCAAATTGGAGTCCTCACTCGAACAGCAAGACGGTCTAAATCAGATGGCGCTGTATGAGGATGAGCTTGCGTTAAGACTGGGGCCGGACGATATCAAGCTCTACAAAGGCTTGATGGATGAGTATGCAAGTGGACGTTGGAGTGGTGACCGTGACGAGCTAAGTGTTGAGCTCGATGAGGCGGCCTGGATGCCACTCACCTCGGATCACCATCAGTGCACCAACCGGCGCTGCGCAAACTTCAATGCCTGCCCCTTCTTTCGCTCCCGTGGTGAACTGGAACAGGCGGATTTGATAGTGGTCAACCACGACCTGGTGTTGGCTGACCTATCACTGGGTGGCGGTGCCATACTGCCGGAACCGAGTGACTCGATCTACCTCTTTGATGAAGCACACCACCTTGGGGAAAAGGCGACGGGTCACTTTGCGCTATCGATGCGCACCAAGGCGAGCGACAAGCAGCTGCGCGGCTTTGACAAACTTTTCAAACAGTTACTCGATGATTCAAATAACGCGTTAGTTATTAAAGACAGCGTTGAACGTATGCAGCGTCCTGTGCAGGAGGTGCAGCATGCGTTGGCGGCACTCGACCAACGGCTCGATGAGGAGTTGTTGCTGCTCGCAGAGCATGAGCGCAGGCGTCGCTACGAGCGCGGCGAAGTGCCAGCAGATATTCGAGATCTCGCGTTGCAGTTGAGCGTTGCGCTCACCCGATTGGACGCCTTGGCTGAATCCTTGTTATCCAAGGTAAAAGAGGCTTTAGAGGGTGAGCAGTCTGAGCTGGAACGAGCCTTTGCTGAGCGTTGGACGCCAGTGCTGGGTGGCCACTGGGCTCGTATTCAGCGTATGAGTTGGCTGGCACGTAGCTTTGCACATGGGGATGAGCCAGGCTCACCACCAACCGCGCGCTGGATTGTGAAACATGACAACGAGATGGGTATCGATACGGAGCTTCATAGTGCGCCTGTCTCGGCACGAGAACATCTCAAAGACTTGCTCTGGGACCACTGCTACGCTGCGGTCCTCACCTCTGCTACGCTGACTGCACTCGGTTCATTTGAGACGCTTTTTACCCAGCTGGGATTGCCATTAGATACACCGGGGATGCGCCTCGCGAGTCCATTCGACTACGCCGCTAACGCGCGATTGGAAGTGCCGATGATGCGGTCTGACCCGGGTAAAGCAGATGAACATACAGAGGAGGTCGCCGAATGGTTAGCAACGGAGCTGCCCAACTTGGGTGCGGCTTTGGTGCTATTTACCTCCTGGCGCCAGATGAATCGGGTGGTTGAGACGCTAGATGAAGCAGTGCTTCAGCGCGTGATCTGCCAGGGCGATCTAAGCAAGCAGGCGATGCTACAGACTCACCGTGAACGAGTTGACCGAGGAGAGCCCAGTGTCCTTTTTGGCCTGGCCTCCTTTGCTGAGGGTGTAGATCTACCCGGTGATTACCTAAAAGATGTTATTATCTGCAAGTTGCCCTTCAGCGTGCCGGATGATCCGGTTGATGCGACTCTGGCAGAGTGGGTAGAAGAGCGCGGTGGCAATGCGTTTCAGGACATTTCCGTGCCGGCGGCATCCGTAAAACTCACCCAAGCGGTGGGGCGTCTGTTGCGTACAGAGACGGATAGCGGGCGCGTGGTATTGCTGGACAGACGGGTAGTGACTCGTCGTTACGGGCAGGCACTGCTAAACGCACTGCCACCGTTCCAGCGAGTAATTCATAAATAGATGAAAGAGAGTAAACATTTGAGCAGTGAGCAGAACGGTACAGAACAGACCAGCGCACAAGACAACGCAGCGGGTCACCAGAGTTCTGAAGAGAACAGTGGTTCGGGGAACAAACGCCGCTCACGCGGCCCACGCAGACCGCGCGGTCAGAAAGGTAATAACCGTCGTGGCGCACGCGAGTCTGGTCAATGGAGCCTCGATCAGTTTCAAGTCGCTGAGGCCGAGGGAAAAGCACGCTTCCACGACTTCAACCTTCCCGATGTACTGATGCATGCCATCGCTGATCTCGGCTACGAGTATGCGACCCCCATTCAGGCTGCGACGATCAAGCCAGCGCTTCAGGGTATGGATATCATCGGTAAGGCCCAGACAGGCACGGGTAAGACGGCTGCTTTCCTGATTGGCGTGATAACCGATCTACTCGACTTCAAACTAGAGGACGAACCCCATCTCTCTGAGCCGCGTGCGCTGATTATCGCACCGACACGTGAGCTGGCGTTGCAGATCGCATCAGATGCAGAGGGGTTGGTTAAGTATGCTGGCCTGCGTGTGGTTTCGCTGGTCGGCGGTATGGATTATGACGTGCAGCGTAAAGCGTTGGCCGAGGGTCCTGTTGATATTCTGGTGGCGACACCAGGGCGTCTGATCGACTTCGTGCGCAACCGAGAGATCGACCTCTACAATGTTGAGATTCTGGTTTTGGATGAGGCGGATCGTATGCTCAGCATGGGCTTCATCCCGGATGTGCGCACAATTATTCGCTCCACTCCGCGCAAGGGCAGTGACCGTCAAACCTTGCTCTACAGCGCAACCTTCACTGATGAGATTATGCGTCTCGCCGCTCAGTGGACACGTGACCCTGTCACGGTGGAGATTGAGTCTGATAACAAGACTACAGATAACGTGAGTCAGAAGGTATTTCTGGTCTCCAGCGATCAGAAGTATAACTTGCTGCGCAACTACCTGAGCGTGAATGGTATTGAGCGGGCTATCGTCTTCTGTAACCGTCGCCACCAGACGCGCGATCTGGCGGTCCGACTGCAGAAAGATGGCGTCAAAGCCGAGATGATGTCGGGCGAGATTCCACAAAATAAACGTCTGAAGACATTGGAAAATTTCCGTAGCGGCAAGATTCAGGTACTCGTCGCAACTGATGTGGCAGGACGCGGTATTCACATTGATGGCGTCAGTCACGTTGTGAACTACCAGTTGCCTGAGGATTCAGATGACTACGTGCATCGTATTGGTCGAACCGGCCGCGCTGGTGCAACAGGCACTTCCATCTGTTTCGCCTGTGAAGATGACTCCTTCCTGATTCCTGATATTGAATCGCAGACCGGTGTGAAGCTCGAATGCATCCATCCAGATCCTGAGCTGTTGGCTGACGTGACACCGGTTACCGACCGTCATCAATTGGTGGAGGATAGCGCAGAGGCGGTACCGGCTGCCGAGAAGCAGGTCAATGATGATCAACCCTCTGATAATCAAGACCTCGCAGCTGCTGAAGAGCCCTCAGCTGATATAGAGCCCTCAGCCGATAAAGAACCCTTATCCGCTGCGCAAGACCCCGCCATTGAAGAGTCTGTAGCGGCAACTGAGCCGGAACAGACTGAAGATGAGATGGATCAGGCTGACTTGATGGCCCTGGATGCGACTCAGGCTGCGCAAACGAGTGCTGAGGATCCTGAAGTCGAGGCTGAATCGGAGCACTCAACAGAGCACCCCGCAGCTTCTGATGCTGAAGGCACTCAGGAAATACCGCAGACCCCCAAAGAGAGCTGATGAACCAGACCGATCCGCATAGACTGAACGGTATCAAGCGCGTGCTGGGCCTGTTGCTCAGTGCGCTGTTCGTGGTTCTGGGCGTCCTGGGTTATCGGCAGACTGGCGACATACTGCAGTTGGCGTTGTTTATCGCGGTAGCGCTGATAGCCGTCGGTGTGGTGCAGCTGTTATTTGCGCTAATAGAGCGAGTCCTGAACTCACTCGACAATGAGAATCGATAGGAGACCCGCGAATGAGCTCTCGTACCCCAGTGGCGGTGCTTGGAGGCGGTAGTTTTGGCACAGTGATCGCCAATATGGTGGCAGAGAAGGGGCTTGAAGCGCGTCTCTGGGTCCGTAATCCGGAGGCCGCCGCCGAGATCAACGGTACAAGAGAAAATAGCCGCTACGTTCCTGGCTATCGTCTGTTACGCGGTTTGAAAGCCTCATCAGATCTGGAGTCTGTGTTGGAGGGGGCGCGACTGGTCTTCATCGCGATCCCCAGTGCGGCGTTTCGTTCTGTAGTGCAGCAAGCCAAGCCGTTTATAAAGCCGGATCAGATGTTGATCAGTACCACCAAGGGTATTGAATCCTCTACCTTTTCTCTGATGAGTCAGATCCTCGAGCAGGAGTTTCCTGACAATCCGATTGGTGTCCTGAGTGGCCCCAATTTGGCAAAAGAGATCGCTAAGCGTGATTTGACTGCTACCGTGGTCGCCAGTCGTGATCAGGAGTTGCGCCGAGCCGTTCAAGACCTGCTGCAGGCACCCTATTTTCGTGTCTATGCAGCGGAAGATACCTACGGCGTTGAGCTTGCAGGTACGTTGAAAAATATCTACGCCATCGCCGCTGGAATGGCCGCATCGATGGGCGTTGGCGAGAACACTCGCGCCTTCCTGGTGACGCGGTCACTGGCTGAGATGAGCCGTCTGGCGCAGAGTATGGGCGCCAATCCGCTCACCTTTCTTGGGTTGGCAGGCGTGGGAGATCTGATTGTCACCTGTACATCACCCCTGAGCCGAAATTACCGCGTCGGCTTCGCTCTGGGTAAGGGGCAGTCACTCGATCAGATCGTGGCCGAACTTGGAGAGGTTGCAGAAGGGGTCAATACACTAAAATTGGTGCGCGAACACGCTGAACAGCAGGATGTCTACATGCCGCTGGTGCGGGGCCTTTATGAAGTGGTATTTAAACAGGCTCCAGTTGAGGCGATTGTGCGTGACATGATGGCGAGCGTTCAGAGCGCAGACGTGGAGTTTACCCTGCCGCACGAAACGGTGGGTTTCTGATGCGCCTGATTCTTATGCGCCATGCAGAGGCAGCTGCAGGTTTTCCAGACGAGCAGCGTCAGCTAACCGCCTACGGGCTGAGTACACTGGCGAACGCACCGGCTGATCTGCGCAGAGAACTGATGGCAGTGGATCAGGTTTTTATCAGCCCTTATCTGCGGACTCGGCAGACATTTGAGCGGCTCCAAACTGGCCTCGAGTACCAGATCAATCCCGTACTCGTGCCCGAATCTAATCCAGAGCGGGTGTGCGAGCTACTGCAGACAATACCTGAACAGAGTACCCTCTTGCTGGTAACGCATATGCCGCTAGTTGGCTGGCTTAGCGGTTACCTCCAGGAGGGCGCTGGCAGCTACGGCAGCAGCTTTGCCCCGGCCGAGGTGGAGATATTAGAGATGGACTATCCAGCGGCTGGCATGGCGACCAGAGTAGGCGGTTTTAGCCTCTGATGTGCGAACCGAGGGAGCTGGAGTTCAACCTTCAGGATCGGCGCGTCGCTGCGCTGATCTGGGGGGATAACGACAAACCCTTGGTGCTGGCGCTTCACGGCTGGCTCGATAATGCGGCCAGTTTCGCACTGTTGGCACCTCTGTTGAATCGGTATCAGATAGTTGCGCTTGATCTGGCGGGTCATGGTCGCTCGCAATGGCGCAGTCGTGACGCGAGTTACCCTATTTGGGGGTATGTTGATGATCTACGTCGAGTACAGCAGCATCTGGGAGCGGATCGTTTTATGCTTCTTGGTCACTCTTTGGGAGCGGGGGTTGCCAGCCTGTTCTCTGCCTGCTGGCCCCAAGCGGTGATCAAACTTGCTCTGATTGAAAATCTGGGGCCCCTTGCTGATGTTGAGGAGGGGTTTGCTCAGGCGCTGCGCCTGGGTATTGAGCAGCATCAGGAGCCAGTCAAGCTCGCGAAAGCGAGGCCATTCGAAGCCTGGGTTCGTTCCCGAGTGCAGAGTCGCTTTCCCGTTCCTGAGCAGGCGGCTCATCAGCTGATGCAACGCAATACGCGACCCGATAATCATGGGCTATATCACTACAACTGTGATCCGCGCTTAAAACTCTCCTCGCTAATTCGTCTGACTGAGGCTCAAGTGCGCGCAGCGCTTGGTCAGATTGAGTGCCCCGTTCAGCTGATTAGAGGTTCGCAGGGTGTTAAACACCCTTTGACCCATGAACGCATTCGGTGCGTAAAAAATCTTGTCGAAACTGAAATAGAGGGTGGTCATCACCTGCATCTTGAGCCCGGTGCGGTGAGCGCTGTGGCTGATGTACTCGACGCCTTCTATGCTGATATAGAGTAATCTGCTATCCACTTCAACGGAGAGACAATGCTAAGAGCATTAACTGCCATCGTTCTGTTACTGCCCGCTATGCTGGCGCAAGCTCTATCCATGCCCGATCTGCCGGACGGTTTGACAAACTATGACCTATCTAAACCCGACCGCTTTAGAACGAGTGAAGTGTCAGACTACCGCCTCGTACTTGGTTCGGTAGTCAAGATTGATCGACAGTTGCGTGCGGGTGCAGAGCTGCGATTGGGTGGCGAGCTCAAGCAGTTTACCTGGGAGATCGCGCGTAGCCATGAACCAGAAGAGGCCTTCGATGATCTGCGCACGCAATTGAGTGAGCGTGGCGCTAACCTTCTCTATCAATGCAGCGGGCGTGAGTGCGGTGCCAGTAATATTTGGGCTAACGATATTTTTCGCTACTCGACGCTTTATGGTCGTGACGACTCTCAGCGCTATATGGCAGCAGAGCTCAACGGTAATCACTACGCTTTATACGCAGTTCGTCGCGGGAATCAGCGCGTCTACTTACACCTGGATCTGATTGTTGGGGAGAACACTCTGGCCAACGCCTGGTATGCTCCGCTCGAAACTCAGGGCTATATGGTGTTGCCGCATTGGCCAGACTCTCCCGAACTAGCAATCAAAGAGCTGGTTGCCTGGTTAGATACCAACCGCTTGACAGTGCAGTTGGTGGTGCATCAGGAGGGGCGTGATACAGCACTGGCAATGTCAGAGTCAGAGGCGCACGCAGTCAACTTACGACGCCAACTCATTGCAAGCGGTGTTGAAGCACGGCGCATTGAGGCGTTTGGTGTGGGTAACCTTGTACCCAGCGTTCTGGGTTCCAACCAGCAGTTAGTGGTCGTGGTTGCACGCTAAACTCGCCCGAGTGTTCAGGCGAGCCCAGCGTTGAATGACCTATCGGCTCAGTTAGAGCGCTTCCCGGCCGTGTGGTGCATCGAGATCAAATTGCGGACCTGTTGAGATAATTCCGTGGGGGTTAATCGTCGCATGGCTGCGGTAGTAGTGGTGGCGGTTGTGGTGCATATCCAGTGTGTTGCGCATCCCGGGCATCTGATAGATATCCCTTAGGTAGCCCGAGAGGGCTGGGTAGTCCGCGATACGCTTACGATCACATTTAAAGTGCTGAACGTATACTGGATCAAAGCGCAACAACGTTGGAAAGAGACGGATGTCTGCTTCAGTAAAGCGATCTCCACACAGGTAGCGCTGTCTGCTAAGCAATGACTCCAGCTCCTCCAAACGATTAAAAAGCGCCTCGACTGCCTCATCATAAGCCGCCTGAGAGGTCGCGAAGCCAGCCTTATAGACACCGTTATTCACCGACTCGTAGATCCACTCATTGGTTCGGTCGATTTCGGTTCGCAGCGCTTCAGGATAGTAGTCACCCGGCTCAGCTCCGATACCATCGAAGGCGGAGTTCAGCATGCGAATGATCTCTGATGACTCATTCGATACCAGCTTATCTTGTTGCTTGTCCCAGAGAACCGGGACCGTCACGCGACCCGAGTAGTGCGCGTCAGCACGGGTGTAAATTTGGTAGTAATAGTCGTAACCGAACAGGTCGTCGCCGGTAGCGCCTTCAAAGTCTGTGGCGAAGGTCCAGCCGTGTTCCAGCATGAGCGGGTGAACAACGCTGACGCTGATCATCTGCTCCAGACCTTTGAGCTTGCGCATGATAAGTGTGCGGTGTGCCCAGGGGCAGGCGTAGGAGACATAGAGGTGGTAGCGGCCGGGTTCAGCCTTAAAGCCTGCCTCTCCGGATGGCCCCGCACTGCCGTCTGCCGTCACCCAGTGGCGAAACTGTGCAACTGAGCGTTTGAATTGGCCTTGCGTCGTCGCCGTGTCGTACCACTGATCCTGCCATTTGCCGTCTACCAAAAGTCCCATAAGTCCTCCTAACTGAATAGGTCCATTGTACGTCGCCAACGGTTGAACTGAATCGATGGGAACAGATCTTTTATATCGAAATATCCGATAGTAAAAGAGCACTATTCTAATTTTTCAGGTTAAATAGCGAAAAAAATTCCCTTTTTTATGTACCTAAAATAGACATTTCGCTATCAAAAGGCGGGTCTAGCATCAATTTTGATTAAAAATTTGTAAAACTCCACAATAAAATGGCTGAGCGACGACTCAGTGAGGGGGATAACGATTCAGAATTCAGCCTCCGAACACTGTGATGCCACCGATTGGCCTCGAGATTTTGATGTGCGTGCGCAGGTTGCGGAGCAGGCTGAGTGGCTTGAGAATGCTGAAACGCTGGATCTCAGCGAGTAGTTGAATAGCCACTGTGAGGCAGGCTAAGCTTAGGCTTCATCTTAATTTTGATATGTAGGAGCAAACAGATGCGTCGTCCCCTCGTAATGGGTAACTGGAAAATGAATGGATCGCTTGTTTCCAATCAGGCGTTAGTGGATGCGCTTAGCCCAGTTGCAGCAGAGTGCGCGCGTATCGACGTGGCGGTTTGCCCCGCATTTATCCACTTACCTCAGGTGATAAACCTGTGCCAGTC
>Ga0102948_1000526_pt1 | contig 15115 bp, 16 predicted proteins | sample SalPonA_A_H2O_MG_FD_78211 | JGI IMG/M metagenome (GOLD analysis project Ga0102948, IMG submission 78211) | Water microbial communities from South San Francisco under conditions of wetland restoration - Salt Pond MetaG R2A_A_H2O_MG | ecosystem: Environmental > Aquatic > Non-marine Saline and... | reverse complement strand
TGAGCTGCATGGCGCATTATTGGACTCCGAGATTCTGGCGGATGTGTATTTGGCTATCACCGGCGGCCAGACCACACTGATGCTCTCGTCTGGCGAGCAGGAGAATGCCGATGGTGGCGAGTCTATTCGCCGAGTCGCGCCAGAACTGGCGCAGGGTTTAGCGGTTGTGGCCCCAGCGCCGGATGAGTTGGCCGCACACGAGAAATTTCTCGATCTGCTGGATAAAAAGAGTGAAGGGGCTGTCTGGCGCCGAAGCTCAGAGCAGGTGCACTGATTAAACCCTTCCCGGGGCGCGGTTGTATCAGATCAGTGCCCGGGGCATTAGTAGTAGGCGCAACAATAATCACAACAAAAACCACCAGAGCCTAATTAGCACATCTTTATCGGCGCTCTATTGCTAACAGGCTCCAAGAAGCGACCTTAGGTGTTCCAACAGGCGCTGTATCGCATTACCGCGTGTGTGACTCAGGTGAGATTCGAACCCAAGCTCCTGCAGCTCGGTCTCTATTGCGCTGATCTCGATTTCGGTAATCAGGCGATTATTCACACGGTACGAAATCAGGTAGAGAAGCCCCCGCAGCAGACTCGACTGCGCGTCAGTTGCTAGCTGAACGCGACCATCACTATCCAGCTCCAATCTCATCCACGCCCGTGTCGCACAGCCAAATACCTCCCACTCGGGTTGACGCAGTGAAGCCGGTTCAGGCGGGAGGGAGCGAGCTAGAGCCATAAGTGCGCTGAAGCGACTTTGCCAGTCGGGCGCCTCTAGCAGTGCACTGACCCCGTCGGCCGGTTCAACATCACTGCCTAACTCTGGGCCTTCTAATAACACACTGAGTGCCTCAACTAGTCGATCAATCTCCTCTTTAGTGTTGTAGAAGGCCAAAGAGATGCGCAAACTCGAATCAATCTTAAGATAGTCATGTAGAGGTTGAGCGCAATGGTGGCCCGCACGTACGGCGATACCCTGACTGTCGAGGTAGGCGGCCACATCAGCTACTTGGAACCGGTCAAAGCGGCAACTGATAATCGCGACCCTGTGCTCTCCAGCCGCAAGGAGTTCAATGCCGCTGAGCCCTTCAAGTCGGCTGATTGCATACTGCAGCAGAGATTGCTCGTGTAACTCCAGCGCTTTGCGGTCTCGCTGGGTGAGGTAGTCAATGGCGCTAGCGAGTCCAATTGCTGCACTGATATTGGGAGTTCCCGCCTCAAAACGCAGTGGTGGGGGAGCGAACTTCACTTCATCGAAGCTCACATGCTCAATCATCTCGCCTCCCGTTTGCCAGGGTGGCATAGTTTCAAGCAGAGCATATCGGCCATAGAGCACACCGATCCCCGTGGGTCCAAAAGTTTTATGACCGGAAAAGGTGTAAAAATCTGCATCCAGCGCTCTGAGGTCTACATCGAAGTGCGGCAGTGCTTGAGCACCATCGACAAGCGTCCAAGCGCCCTGTTGTCGCGCTTGTTGCACCATCTCTGCAATGGGGTAGACCGTTCCTAGTGCATTCGATACATGCGTCAGCGCGACGAGTTTGGGATTCCGCTCGAGTAGGCTCGCATATTGAGTAAGATCGATATCCCCACTGGGGGTGAGACCAACGATATCGAGTATGGCTCCCCGAGTTTGCGCCAGTTGGTGCCAGGGTAAAATGTTGGCGTGGTGGTTAGAGACTAGCAGAAGGATGCGATCGCCTGGTGCCAGACGCGGCGCTAAAAAGGCTTGCGCGACCAGGTTGATCGACTCAGTCACACCCCGAGTCCAGATAATCTCCCGTGCGTCGACTCGGAGCCAGCGGGCGACGGTCTGGCGTGCCTCTTCATAAGCCCGCGTTGCCGCCGTGGCAAGCTCGTGCACCGCACGATGTACGTTGGCATTCTGCTTGCGGTAGTAGTGGCTCAAGCTGTCGATGACGATGCGGGGTTTTTGGGTGGTCGCACCGTTATCGAAATAGGTGAGGGGAAGACGTCCAACTCGGCTGCTTAAAATTGGAAAGTCTGCGCGTAACCTTTTGAGCCCTGGCTCATCCATTATGATGCGCTTCTCAACCACTGACTTTTCCAGCGTGCGAAGAGCATAGCGCTGTTAAATAATGTCACCAGCAGTATCACCTCTATCCAACCAAAGAGTGCTAAGTTGGGCTGCGTGGCAGTGATGACGGCACCCAGAAAGTAGACCAGCAATACAAAACAGAGCCAGGCGTGAGGCCTCGGTTTGCCACTCAAGACGGCCGGCGTAAAGCCTATCAGTGGCAGTAGGTAGATCAGCCAGATCACCCAGGGGTTCGCGCTGCTTGCCGGTGCTAGCCACAAAAATCTGAGCGTATAGAACAGAAGCAGTAGTAAGAAGCTCAGACGTGTAATAACTCCAGTCGTTTTGGCTTTGGATTCAAGTGTCACGCAAACTCCTTATTGGGCGCTGAGCAGTTGAGCGATGCGACCCAGGCGTTTACCCTGAAGCCGTGCGAGTTGGCGCTCATCCTGATTGATTGGATTCTCTCCACTGTCCCCAGCAACATGGCCGGCACCGTAAGGCGACCCCCCGCCTGAACCGCTATGTAGCGGCTCAGCGCTGAAAGGGATGCCGTGGATGATCATACCGTGGTGGATCAAGGGCAGCATCATGCTTAACAGAGTGCTCTCTTGTCCACCATGCAGAGTGCTGCTTGACGTGAAAACGGTCGCCGGTTTGTCGATCAGTGCGCCGCCGATCCACAGATTAGAGGTCTGTTCCAAAAAATAGTGCATTGAACTGGTCATATGGCCAAAGCGAGTTGGGCTACCAAGTGCCAAGCCACTGCAGCCCTTGAGGTCCTCGAGTGTGCAGTAGAGTGTGCCATCCTCGGCATGTTCTGCTGCCTCATCTGGACGATTAGGCAGCGTTCTCAGCCGTGCCTCAATGCCTGATTCCTCAACACCGCGTGCAATCTGTTGCGCCAGCTTGGCCGTGTCGCCATGGCGGCTGGTGTAGAGCACAAGTACATAGGCCGACATTATAGAATCTCCAAGACCAGCTCAGGAGGACGGCCAATGCGAGCCCCTTTGGGCGTGATTACCACGGGTCGCTCCATTAACTTGGGTGTCTCTACCAAGGCTTTAATCAGCTCTTCGTCACTAGCGCTCTCAGGAGTCAGACCTGTCGCCTTGAACTCCTCTTCCTTGGTCCTAATTAAGGCTCGTGTGTCGACACCGAGGAGTTTCACTAATTCATTCAGCTCCGTGGCCGTGAGTGGCTCTTTGAGATATTCGCGCACGTCAGGCTCTATCCCCTGCTGGCGGATCAGTTCAAGTGTTTGACGAGACTTAGAGCAGCGCGGATTGTGCAAAATCTTGATCGACATGGGTTTCTCTCATTGCCAAGGGCGTTGGAAGCACTATTGTATAAGTAGATAGTAGTTTGAACCAGTTGGAGTTCGATTTGTCAGAGTCAGTATCAATCCTAGGTCGCCTGCCCGCGGCGCTATTGCAGCTTCCGCGCTGTTTCTTTGCAGAGCAGGGTATCTTGCACTCGGCGGCCCTCACTTACACCACCCTGTTCTCTCTTGTTCCATTAATGACGCTGAGTTATGCGATGCTGGCGCTGGTGCCCTCTTTTCAGGGCTTGAGTGGGCAGCTCGAGTCGCTGATTTTTTCAAATTTTCTACCTGACACGGGTACGGCGATTCAGACCTCTTTGGCTCAGTTTGCCCAACAGGCCCGCTCACTGACGTTGGTGGGCGTAATATTCCTTTTCATAACTGCGCTTTTGATGATGCGCAGTATTGAAGCGGCGCTCAACCGTATTTGGCAGGTGCACTCCAAACGCAGGTTTTTGAGCAGTCTTCTTATCTACTGGGCCGTGGTTACACTCGGGCCTCTACTTATCGGGGTGGGTTTGGCCTTAAGTAGCTATCTGTACGGCCTTGCGCGACTGGATCAACTGACGGGGGCTGCCGATTTTTTAGTCGTCCTCCCTTGGTTGATGACAGCGGCAGCGTTTAGCCTCATTTACGCCGTCGTTCCCCATGCACCAGTGCCCTGGCGTGCAGCGCTAGTCTCAGGGGTTTTAGCAGCACTGGCCTTTGAACTATCGAAGCGAGGTTTCAGTTTTTTCGTGGCTCAATTTCCAACCTACAAGCTGATCTACGGTGCCTTTGCAGCAGTACCTATATTTTTAGTCTGGGTGTTTATCTGTTGGTCCATCTTCATCGCAGGGGCTACGCTCTCCCGTTTACTGAGTAATCCTTACAGCGAGTTGCCCACGGGCAGGCCGCAACTTCTGTTGGCACTGAGGCTATTACATCGGCTTGCTGAGGCGCAGCAGCGCGGAGAGAGTTTGAAGCCCTCTCGCTTGATCAGTCAGGTAGCGGGTATGAGTGCTGCGGCTCTGGAGAAGATCTGGCAACAGCTACAGCCGCTTGATTTGCTGACGCGCGATGAGGAGGGCAGGTGGCTGATTAAACGTGATCTGCGCGGCGTCAGCTTGCAGCAAGTTGACCAGCTCTTTCGTGCTTCTTACAACAGCCACGAAAAAGCGCTTAACGGTTGGGAGACTCAGTTAGACAAACAGCTCGCTACAGTTGAGCGTCAGCACGCTCTGGCGCTCAGCATTTCGCTTTATGCACTTTTTTTTAATGAGGAGAATAATGGAGAACCCACTCACCCTGCATTTGCTGATTAGCGGCCGTGTTCAAGGGGTCTATTTTCGGAAATTCACCCGTGAACAAGCCGATGCGTTTGGGGTTCTAGGCTATGTCCGCAATTTACCTAAAGGACGGGTAGAGGCGGTACTCAGTGGAGAGGCGGAGTGTGTTAGGCGAATGGAACAAGAGCTGAAGGTCGGGCCGCCTAATGCCAGTGTGACTGAGGTGGCCTCGGCTGAGGTCAGTTTCCACCCTTTTGATAGATTTGAGGTCAGGCGCTAAGCCTGACCTCGACTTGGTCGAAATCCCTGGGCTTTGGCTTACTGGCCCAGTTTTGCAATCAGTTGGCCAACTGCGTCGTCCAACGCGATATCGGACGATTCAGCGTCGCGCCGCCCCTTGTACTCAAGCTGTCCAGCTGCGATGCCTCGGTCAGAGATGACTAACCGGTGCGGGATTCCAATCAACTCCATATCGGCGAATTTCACCCCTGGACGCTCTTTACGGTCGTCCAGTAGCACATCAACACCCTTCGATTTCAGGTCGTTGTAGAGCTTGTCGGCCAGTTGGCGAACCTCTTCTGATTTATCATAGTTGAGGGGTACCAAGGCTACGGTGAATGGCGCCAAGGCTTCGGGCCACAAGATACCGCGGTCATCATAGTTCTGCTCGATGGCTGCAGCCACAACACGTGTCACGCCGATACCGTAACAGCCCATGGTCATAGGAACGGCTTTGCCATTCTCATCCAGTACACTCGCATTCATCGCTTCTGAATACTTAAGGCCTAGTTGGAAGATATGTCCCACCTCGATACCCCGACGGATATTTAGGGTGCCCTGTCCACACGGGCTTGGATCTCCAGGAACCACGTTACGGATATCGGCGACGCGGCCGAGATCGACATCGCGGCCCCAGTTGATACCGAAGTAGTGTTTACCATCGATATTGGCGCCGGCACCAAAGTCTGAAGTGGCGGCTACCGCGCGGTCGACGATTACCGGTATGTTGAGTCCGACGGGACCGAGTGAGCCTGGGCCAGCACCCACTAGGGCGCGAATCTCCTCTTCAGTCGCCATCACCAATGGGACGGCAACTTCAGGCTGTTTCTCTGCTTTGATCTCGTTTAACTGATGATCGCCACGAACAAGAAGGGCAACCAGATCGGCATCAACCTCATCTGAGGCATGCACGAGGAGTGTCTTGATGGTTTTTTCAATCGGCAGATCAAACTGCTCAACTAACTCAGCAATGGTTTTGGCATTAGGGGTATCGACGAGTTGCATCGCTTGAGACGGTTCTGCAGGGCCGGCAGGAGCCGCGGCCTCAGCCATCTCGACGTTGGCAGCGTAATCGCTGCTATCAGAGAAAGCGATGTCATCTTCACCTGAGTCCGCTAGAACGTGGAATTCGTGTGAACCCGTTCCACCAATTGACCCGTTATCTGCGATGACAGGGCGGTAGTCGAGCCCCATACGGTCAAAGATCTTGCAGTATGTGTCGTAGTAGACATTGTAGGTCTGAATCAGCGATTCGTGATCGATGTGGAAGGAGTAGCCATCCTTCATTAGGAATTCACGTGAGCGCATGACGCCGAATCGAGGGCGAATTTCGTCACGGAACTTGGTTTGGATCTGATAGAAGTTGCCTGGCAGTTGCTTATAGCTCTTAAGCTCTCTGCGAATCAGATCTGTAATCACCTCCTCATGCGTCGGACCGACACAGAATTCGCGGTTATGGCGATCCTGAAGGCGTAGCAGCTCGGCTCCGTACTGCTCCCAGCGGCCAGACTCCTGCCACAGCTCGGCTGGCTGAACAGCTGGCATTAACAGCTCTTGTGCGCCCGATGCGTCCATCTCTTCGCGCACGATACGTTCAGCTTTGCGCAGGGTGCGCAAGCCCATCGGCAACCAGGTGTAGAGTCCAGATGCGAGCTTACGGATCATGCCAGAACGGAGCATCAGTTGGTGGCTGATCACCTCCGCGTCAGCGGGTGTTTCTTTGATTGTGGCGATTAGAAATTGGCTCGCGCGCATCTTTTTGGGCTTCCCGGTAAGTTATGAATGACTCGTGCACTGAGTTGAGTCAATTTTATCAATCAAATGGTCAGATGAATCGAGACAGTTGCAAGATAACTATGGCGATTCTGAGAGAGGGGTATTTTATGGGGCTGGCGCCCGGAGTGCCAGCCCGTTGATCAGCTGATTTTAAGCGCTGATATTCAAATCACTGGACGACTGCGCCAATAGTGACTCTAATCGCTCGATCTGCTCTTCGTTGAAGACAGGAATCCCCTTGTGGATTAGCTCTTGTGCGGCAACGCCTGCACCGGCAACGGTTTTGCCGCTGAAGCTCCCTCCCTGAATAGAGTGGTTGCCGCAAGATGGGCTGCCTGCTTTCATTAACGCCGCTACGCATCCGTGTTTTTGAGCTAACTCTAGTGTGAGTTCAGCTCCAGTGACGTATTCGTCTGTCACGTCGCGCTTATCCGTGGCAATGATTTGGATCGGGAATCGTTGCACGATTTCTGCGTAGGGGCGCGGGGTTGGCAGGCCGCCTAAAACTTCTGGACAGACGGAGACAACGAGTCCTTCATCTACGAGATGTTGTAAGAAAGTATTATCGAGACGATTGTTGCGTCCGTCGTAGCGCACATTTGCACCCAGTAGGCAGGCGCTGACGAGAATCTTGGGAAGTGGCATATCTGAAGTTCGTAGTGATTATTATATTCAGACAGACCCATCCGAGTGACGGGTCTGAGGTGGCGCACTATACACAATCGCCATATAGGTCTCAAATAGTCTCTTTTTGTGAGACTTAATGCTGGCCAGGGCTTACGGTCGCTTGTCGACCATAAACGTGGCTGTGCCAGTCGCGATCTGTTTGTCGCCCACCCACACATGCGTATCGCAACTGACCCGTCTGCGTCGCTCATCGATTGCCGTCACGACAATTTCTGCCCGGGCTGTCTGGCCGAAAAACAGAGGGGCTTTGAACTTTAATGTCTGGTCTACGTAGATTGCGCCCGGCCCCGGAAGTTTTGTCCCGGCAACGGTTGAGATGAGTGCAGCACTAAGCATACCGTGAGCGATACGCTGTCCGAACATGGTGCCTTTGGCATACTCTTCATTAATGTGGACCGGATTTGTATCGCCAGAGATTCCGGCAAATCCGTAAACATCCGCCTCAGAGATCGTCTTAGCAAAGCTGTCCCGCATCCCAACCTCGAGCTCTTCAAGGTAGTAGCCGTGTAGTGGGTCCATTCTAGTTCTCCCTGGTTCATATCGACGAAATTGCCCGCATCTTCGTATGGTTAGGCGCAGATAGCAACTTTCCAACCGGTTTCAGATGCTAAGGGTGAGTGTTAATAAACGCCCAAATCGGGTATCTTAGGCGCTCTTTCGATAAACAGGATAGTTTGACCAACCATGATCATCACTCCAAAGATTCGCGGTTTCATCTGTACAACGACGCACCCAGTGGGCTGCGAGGCTAACGTACGTGAGCAGATTGCTAAGACACAAGCTCAGGGCGAGATCGCAAACGGCCCCAAACGTGTGCTCGTAATTGGCGCTTCAAGCGGCTACGGACTTAGCTCTCGAATCACTGCAGCGTTCGGTGCAGGAGCTGCGACCATTGGTGTTTTCTTTGAAAAAGCAGGAACCGAACGTAAGCCAGGTACTGCCGGTTGGTACAACTCAGCAAGTTTTGACGCCTTGGCGCAAGAGGCCGGTCTCTACTCAAAATCACTGAATGGCGATGCTTTCTCCAACGAAGCGAAAGAGAAGACGATTGACCTGATAAAACAAGATTTAGGGCAGATTGACCTCGTGGTCTACTCACTTGCGTCACCGGTTCGGAAAATGCCCGACACCGGCGAAGTTATTCGCTCGGCTCTCAAACCCATTGGCGAGACCTACCGCTCAACTGCGATCGACACGAACAAGGATGTCATCATCGAAGCTGAGGTAGAGCCCGCAACTGAAGATGAAGTTGCTGCCACCGTGAAGGTGATGGGTGGTCAGGATTGGGAGCTGTGGATCAATGCTCTCGCTGATGCGGGTGTCTTGGCGCAGGGTTGTAAAACGGTGGCGTACAGCTACATCGGAACCGACATTACCTGGCCAATCTACTGGCATGGGGCGCTCGGCAAGGCTAAACAAGACCTTGATCGCGCTGCATCTGAACTGGATGCGCGTCTACAGAGCTTGGGCGGTCAGGCCAACGTGGCTGTGCTCAAATCGGTAGTGACGCAAGCCTCTTCGGCTATCCCAGTGATGCCGCTGTACCTCGCAATGGTCTTCAAGATCATGCGCGCGCAGGGGATTCATGAGGGTTGCCAGGAGCAGATTGATCGGCTGTTCCGTACAGGGCTTTATGGCGAGAGCGCCAATATGGACGAGGGTAATCGCTTCCGTCTTGATGATTGGGAGCTGCGCGATGACGTTCAGCAGGCGTGCCGCGATATGTGGCCGCTAATTACCACTGAAAATCTGTTTGAAATGACGGACTACCAACTATACAAGGATGAGTTCCTCAAGCTGTTTGGCTTCGGTTGCGTCGGTGTCGATTACGACGCGGATGTAAATCCTGAAGTTGCTTTCGAGCCTATTGAGATTTAATACGTTCCCGAAAAGAGAGGCCGCCATCAGTGCGGCCCTTTTTTTGCCTCTTTTTAAATAAGATTGATCTTGGCCTGACCAGATAGCGTAGTAAGAGCGCAAGTTAACGAGAGTTCTAGACGCATGAAATATAAAGGTTTTCCCGAATTCAGCCACTACCAAGCGGATCGCGTGGGGGTATTGGTCACTAATCTAGGTACACCGGATGAGCCGACGCCAAAGGCGTTGAAACGCTATCTTAAGCAGTTTCTGTGGGATCCTCGGGTCGTTGAGGTGCCCCGTCCTATTTGGTGGGCGATACTTAATCTAATCATTTTGAACATCCGGCCAAGACGTTCAGCCGAAGCCTACAAAACAGTCTGGACTGAGGGTGGGTCACCTCTGTTGATTCATACTCGCAACCAAGCTAATTCGATTCGGGAGCGTCTGCAAGCGCAGTACGGGGAGCGGGTGGTTGTCGATTTTGCCATGCGTTACGGCAATCCTTCGATTGAATCTGTACTCGATAAAATGCAGGCCCAAGGGGTGCGCAAACTGGTAGTGCTGCCGCTGTACCCGCAATACAGTGCGTCGACATCAGGCTCTACTTTTGACGCGGTCGCTGCCGATTTTCAGCGCCGGCGTTGGATACCCGACCTGCGTTTCATCCGTAGCTACGCAGAAAATGCTCAATATCTTGAGGCCATGGCCCAACGAATAGAGCGACACTGGGCCGAAAAGGGTAGAACGGATCTGCTCCTCTTCTCCTTCCATGGTGTTCCTAAGCGCTATCTGCTCTCGGGTGACCCCTACCACTGCGAGTGTCACAAGACCTCCCGCTTACTGGCTCAGCGATTGGGGTTGAAAGAGGGCGAGTACAAAACTACCTTTCAATCACGCTTTGGTCGCGAGGAGTGGCTCAAGCCCTACACCGATGAGACGCTAAAAGCGCTGCCGAGCGAGGGGGTTAAGTCCGTGCAGGTCTTCTGTCCTGGGTTCTCTTCAGATTGTCTGGAGACCATCGAAGAGATCGGCGAAGAGAATCGTGAGTACTTTATAGAGTCCGGTGGTGAGCGCTATGAGTACATCAGTGCGTTGAACGATGAGCCTGCTCACATCGATGCACTCGAGCATATTATACGAACTGAAGCCGGACACTGGTTCGAGGCCTCCGATGAGGATGTTCAGGCTCGAGGTGATAGAGCCGTAGCGATGGGCGCTTCGAAGTAGACAGAAGTAGATATAGGGTCGAGCACGGGCGCATAAATGACTTGCGCCCGTGTTGATGACGTAGAAGAATAGGGTACATCTAACGATGCGTGGAGGGTCATTTATGTCTGCAAGTTCACCACACCCTAAGTTCATGGATGCCATGCGAAAGCTCTCCGCGATGACTGAAGAGGAGCGGCTCTCTGAGGCGAATCGAGAGTTGTTCGATCAAGCAATCGCCTATGCTCCGCTCGATATTCAGCCGCAACTCATCGCGATTCAGAAGAAGTACGAACAGCCCTTACACTGAGCTGGCACGCTAGCGATTAGGGGCTCTCTTTGCGAAACGGGAGATGCTCTGTCAGCATCTCCATGCGCTTCCCAACCGCCTCTCGTTCGCTGTCCAAGAAATTAGCGATCGCACGGTTAAACTGCGGGTGCTTTATGTAGTGATACGAGTAAGTCTTTGTCGGCTGGAACCCGCGTTTAATCTTGTGCTCCCCTTGGGCGCCGGGATCGAATCGGCTTAATCCTCTAGCGATACAGAAGTCGAGCCCCTGGTAGTAGCAGGTCTCAAAATGCAGGCTATCAAACGCCTGAGTACATCCCCAATAGCGTCCGTAAAGGGTCTGCTCATCAAAGAAACTCAAGGCTCCGGCAACGTAATCGCCCTGATATTTCGCCATCACCAGTAGCATCTGATCGGACAGTGTTTGGCTCAGTTGTCTAAAGAACGCTTTCGTAAGGTAGGGTTGTTGGCCGCGGACTAGGTAGGTCATGACGTAGAAGTCATAGAATATATCCACCACCTCAGGTGTGATCGCTGGGCCGGTTAGCTGCTCAAATTCGATCCCCTGTTCGGCAACCTTACGGCGCTCCTTGCGCAAATCCTTGCGTTTTCGGGCGTTGAACTGCTCTAGGTAGTGGTCGAAATCGCGATAGTTCTGATTAAACCAGTGGTATTGGCACCCCGTGCGCTGCAGCAGTCGAGTGCCGGTGAACGGTTGCTCGCTCGTTGTTGGAAAGAGTAGATGAGCGCTCTCAATCTGGTACTCATTGCAGAGCTGTTCAAGAATCTGTGCGATCAGACCTTCGGACTCGATCCCTTCAAGTGACGAGAACCATCGGGGCCCGGTGGCCGGTGTAAAAGGGATGGCGTTGAGCAGTTTCGGATAGTAATCCACTCCAGCCCGCTCGTAGGCTTCGGCCCAAGACCAATCAAACACATATTCGCCCCAAGAGTGCTGTTTGAGATAGAGCGGCATCAACAATACAGTTTCGCCACCCCTGCTCGCTTCCACATGCAGAGGTTGCCATCCGGTTTTGGAGGAGACTGAACCCGTAGATTCCAGAGCATGAAGGAACTCGTACCGGGTGAAAGGGTAGCTTGAGTCACAGAGTTGCTGCCAGCGTTGCTTACCTATTTCAGCGAGGCTGCTATACGTATTGATCTCAAACATAATGGGCTATAGTGAAACTACTTAGCTGATTGAATTGTCGATAGTAGCGCTACGAGGAGTAAGGATAAATGGATGAATTAGAACTTGAGTTTAAGCTCGATCCCCAGCTCAAAGCCGATACCATTCATATCGGTGATTTTCCCCTGTCTCAGCTACTCCTGATGAACGATTCGAACTACCCTTGGTTCATTCTGGTGCCCCGTCGTGCGGGCGTGAGCGAGATATATCACCTGGGCGAGAAAGATAGGCATCAACTGATGCGCGAGTCAGCTGCCTTGGCTGAGAATCTTGCCGATATCTTTGCGGCCCGAAAAATGAATGTGGCTAACCTCGGTAACCTCGTCTCACAACTGCATGTGCACGTGATTGTGCGTAAGGAGTCGGATCCCGCATGGCCGGGCCCTGTCTGGGGTAAAGCGGCGGCTAAACCCTACTCTGATGATGAGTTGAAGCGGATCGAGTCCCGCTTGGATACCCTGCTTCAAGGGGAGCTTGCCTTTACTCCGGCCTAATTGTGTCAGGGGCTAATTTGGACCTGTCAGCGCCGTATAAATCGGGTATACTTTGCGCCTTTATTTTTTGACACTGCCGCCTATCAGCGGTCGGCGAGAGTACGGGATAAGCAAATTATGCGCAGCCACTATTGCGGCGATCTTCGCGAAGAGCACATTGGACAAGAGATTACACTGACGGGTTGGGTGCACCGCCGTCGTGACCACGGTGGTGTTATATTCCTTGATCTGCGGGATCGGGAAGGGATCGCACAGGTCGTATTTGATCCTGATCGCGAAGAGAGCTTTGCGCTGGCAGATAGCTGTCGCAACGAGTACGTCGTTAAAGTGAGCGGTCTCGTGCGCGCACGCCCTGCCGGCACAACAAATGCCGATATGGGTACTGGCGCCATTGAGGTGTTGGGCAAGGAGATGGAAGTTCTCAACAAGGCTGAGACACCTCCATTCCAGCTAGATGAGCACCAGCAGGTTGGCGAAGATGTCCGCCTGCGCCACCGTTATGTGGACCTGCGTCGTCCAGAGATTCAGAAAAAGCTGCGTTTTCGTTCAAAGGTGACGCATCAGGTGCGCGCCTTCCTAGAAAACGAAGGCTTCCTCGATATTGAAACACCAATCTTGACGCGTGCCACTCCTGAGGGTGCGCGTGACTATCTGGTGCCAAGCCGCACGCACGAAGGCAGTTTCTTTGCGCTACCGCAGTCACCGCAGCTGTTCAAACAGCTTCTGATGGTCTCTGGCTTCGATCGCTACTATCAGATCGCGAAATGTTTCCGTGATGAAGATCTGCGTGCAGACCGTCAGCCGGAATTTACGCAGATCGACATAGAGACATCATTCTGTGATGAGTCTCAGATTATGGAGATCACAGAGCGAATGATTCGCGGGTTGTTCCAAGAGCAACTGGGTATCGATCTGGGTGAATTCCCGCACATGCCATATTCCGAAGCGATGTCTCGCTACGGCTCTGATAAGCCTGATCTGCGCATACCGATGGAGCTGGTTGATGTGGCTGATCTTGTTGCAGCCGTAGACTTTAAAGTCTTTTCTGGGCCTGCGCAGGATCCAAAGGGTCGCGTTGCGGCGCTCAAAGTGCCAGGCGGCTCTGAGCTGACGCGTAAGCAGATCGATGACTACACCAAGTATGTTTCGATCTACGGTGCTAAAGGCTTGGCATGGATCAAGGTTAATGATCTCGCCGCGGGTGCTGAGGGTCTGCAATCGCCAATCGTTAAGTTCCTCGGAGAGGAAGTGGCCGTTGCAATCATGCAACGTCTGGGTGCTCAAAATGGCGATCTCGTCTTCTTCGGTGCCGATAAAGAGAAAGTTGTAAATGAAGCACTAGGTGCTCTGCGAATTAAGGTCGGTGAAGATCTAAACATGCTCGAGCGCGACTGGGCACCACTTTGGGTTGTCGATTTCCCAATGTTTGAAGAGAACTCTGATGGCAGCTTGACCGCTCTTCATCATCCGTTCACTGCGCCAAGTTGTTCGCCGCAGGAGCTGCTAGAGCAGCCTGAGGGTAAACTGTCTCGCGCCTACGACATGGTGCTAAACGGTACCGAGCTCGGTGGTGGTTCAGTGCGTATCCATGATCAGGCGATGCAGAAGGCAGTTTTCAAGGTGCTGGGTATCTCTGACGAAGAGGCGGACGAGAAGTTTGGCTTCCTTCTAAATGCACTGAAGTATGGCGCGCCACCGCACGGCGGTCTGGCATTCGGTCTTGATCGTCTGATCATGCTTATGACTGATTCAAGTTCGATCCGCGAAGTGATCGCATTCCCGAAAACCCAGAGTGCGGCCTGCCCGATGACTGATGCACCGGGCGAGGTGAGTGCGGCTCAGTTACGCGAACTCAATATCAAGTTGCGTAAGACGCCTTAATGTAAAGGTGGCAACAGGGGTGTGAATCAAAAGGGGCTTCGGCCCCTTTTTTGTTTTTGGGCTGACATTCACCACGCTTTGTAAGATTATCATCAGACGACGTTATGGAGGTTTTATGCACAGTGTTAGCCAGCCGTTTCATCTCGCTTTCCCAGTTACTGATCTGGAGGCGGCTCGCCGCTTCTATGTTGATTTGCTTGGGTGTAAAACCGGGCGTGAGTCCGATAAGTGGATCGATTTTGATTTTTGGGGTCATCAGGTGGTCGCGCATTTGGTGAATCCCGAAGACCATCCAACGGCGGCCACCAATGGTGTCGACGGTAAAGCGATTCCGGCAATGCACTTTGGCCCAATTTTAGCTTGGGAGGAGTTTGAGTCCCTGCAGGCAAAATTGGAGACAGCCGGCGTTGAGTTTGTGGTTGAGCCTTACATTCGATTTGCTGATCGCAAAGGCGAACAAGCCACAATGTTCATAGCTGATCCGAGCGGGAACCATTTAGAGTTTAAGAGTTTTCGCAATATTGAGATGCTCTTTGCCAAAGACGATGAGCTGTACGATTGATCTGGCTGAGCGTTGGGCTCGGTGTTGAACGCTGGTATCATGCCGCTACTTCAGCGAACCCAAAGAGGCGCAGATGCTCATATTAGGAATTGATCCAGGTTCGCGAATAACGGGTTACGGCATTATCAATGCCCTGGGCAATCGAGTTGAGTATGTTACCAGCGGGTGTATTCGTATTGCGGATGCCAATCTGCCTGAGAAATTGAGACAGGTGTTTCTGGGTGTGGGGCAGATCATCGACCAATATCAGCCACAAGAGGTGGCGATTGAG
>Ga0102948_1000525_pt1 | contig 15151 bp, 8 predicted proteins | sample SalPonA_A_H2O_MG_FD_78211 | JGI IMG/M metagenome (GOLD analysis project Ga0102948, IMG submission 78211) | Water microbial communities from South San Francisco under conditions of wetland restoration - Salt Pond MetaG R2A_A_H2O_MG | ecosystem: Environmental > Aquatic > Non-marine Saline and... | reverse complement strand
CGATTGAAGGACGGCCGATTCCCTTTCTTCAAGCTGCCAAAGAGCGTGAATTGACTGATGACTAAAGCACCGCCACCGACATCTTGAATCGAGTCATCCATACGCCCTGGTTTGCTTTCGAAACTCCGCCATTTACTCAATCGCCCAACCAGCCAGTCCGCGTCCGCCTGCGCATCTCCACGGCCCACTCCAAGGAAGATGAGAAGCCCCCGGTCAATAGCTCCAAGCTGTCGACCCGCAACGCTTACATTGGCGGAAAATACTCTTTGTGTGACCACTCGCATAGACATGATGAAGAACGAAGACTGGTAAATGATGCAAGTGTAGAGCGATTCGTTTCCCCGCGCCTAGTATAATACCCAGTCACCGAGGGGATACCCCTCGGCCATTGCAATTCGAGGAATCTCAACTAGGTTCCGACACATGCAACTCCTGATTCCCACCCTCGCAGTCAGCACCCTTGTCTTCCTTTCAGGCTGCGTTTCCCCTGCAAAGATCGACTACGATCGCAGCGCGGTGCCCGCCATGGCGAACTACCGGTGCTTTGCCATCGATAATCGCGAGGCACGCGCCGACTACCAGGAACTGACCCTCAGTCCCATCGTCGACCGCCGAATTGAGTCTGCAATCGAAACAACACTCCGTGCCCAAGGCTTCCGGAGCGATTGCGGGACGCCCGATTTCAGGGTCACTTTCAGCACGATCACCGAAACAAAAACTGAAATCGCCGATCTTCGCGTCGGCCCCACCCCTTTCCGAAGAGAACCCTATTTCGGCTACGGCGAATTCAGCCCACTCTGGGTCCAAGAGTTCGAAGAAGGCACCTTTATCATCGATATCATCGACCGCGAGCGGTCCGAACTCGTCTGGCGAGGGGTCCATAAGGAGCGCCTGGGATGGGACGCTCCAAACGATTCAGAAGTCCTCGCGATCGTTGCCAAGCTCTTGGCTGATTTCCCGCCAACCGATCCGTTAAAATAGTCGAAACCAGTAAGTTCTAAAAGGGTTTCACAAAGGTCGATCCACCGTTGAGAGTCTCACTGAATTCCCAGAAGAATACATGTCTGTGCCGATCATGGGAGAGTGAACAAATAAACGCGAAGCACCGCGATCAAACATTCTTCGAAATGGTATAATACCTAAATCGGGACGAACCACTTCGAGAATGAAAAAGCATCTCGGCATAGCCTCCAGCGTTTCTGAACATCGATATGTGACGATCTCTACATCGGGATCATCGGGAGATTCAACTGTCGACAGGTGAATCGCCTCGCGATTTGAGAAAGCGAGTGTGGCACTTTCTTTTACGACCACTGAAAATCCGGCCGCAATAGCATCTTTACGTTGCTTGAATTGGACATGAGCATACCCGTCCGCATCGAACTGACGGATCACGTTACTACTGAACACATCCGGGTCCAAATCGAGAGTATACTCCGCCCAATCAGGGAACGAATCACCATCTGAATTAGCACTTGATGCCAATAGCCCGCCCGGCCCATTTGAGTCGATAGGAATCACATCCCAGGAGAAATCATAACTCGTACCTAGGAACGCGGATCCTACGCGTAGGAATACGGTTTCCCCCTCTTCCATGACACCGTATGTGAACTCAACACCACCATTGAAGCTATCTTTTAAACGGCCGTCGCTATCATATATATAAACAATATAATCAAAATCAATAAATGTGGAATCAACGACTACGGATAGATTACCCGCAGGCACATTAATCTTGAACCAATCATTATCAAGATAGACTCCGCTCCCCAGGTGCGAACTAAGTGGAGTCAATTGTATCCCGGAGAGGTCATAGGCTTCGAATAAAGTGTCATTATCTTCATATGAGTCCTCTACGGTATTCGTAGCCGGATTAGCCGTCCAAACAAGGTTGTACTCAGTCCCTATTCCTGGCCCCGTGACTAAGAACGAGTACGTGGCCGCACTGGCATCTGGGTCCGAATAAGTCACCACCTCTGTCCCAGAGGTTGAATTCGAACTGGCGACTTGATAACCGTTTCGGTAGAGCACCAATTCAAGATCCTCTGAATCCGTGTGCACATAATCGAGAGAAACTTCCATTGAATCAAAGCCCCCGGCGAGCTCGACCTTATACCAATCATTATCAAACTGCTGACCACTGCCGCTTACGAGATTGAGCCACTGGCCGGGATGAGCGCTTAGATCATAGGCCTGCCCGGGAGAATCGTTATTTTCGTATAGATCTTCGCTGGGAGGCGCACTTGTTCCGACGCCTAAATCATATTCGATACCCGCATTCTGGCCATATACCAGAACGTGATAACGACCTCCGGCGGCATCGGCCAGATACTCGATCGTCTCATTATCGTCGGTCGATTCAGATGCAGCGACCCGATAGCCTGTTGGAGAATACAAGGCTAAATCAATATTACCACCGGCGTAATGCGTGAATAAGGCTTGGACTGTTAAAACTTGCGGACCGGGCGAGACATCAATAGCAAACCAATCCAGATCCAATTGAACACCTGGCCCGTCCACACTGGAAAGCAATCCTGCAAGATTAGCAGTTCCATTATAAGCTGTCGGCAAGCTGTCGTTATTTTCATAATTGTCTTCCGGCAATGCAGGCGGCAAAGCGGGTGGCTCTTGAACAGTAAAACGTAGGTTGTAAGCAGTGTTTTCTGGCCCAGTAAACCCATAAACTTTTATGGTGTAGATGCCCGCGGGAATGGTGCCTCCCTGATCTTCTGGCAGTACCGTAATCTCCTCGCTGTCGCTCACACCGATCGAAAGTGCAATACTCTGGCCGGCGCTATCGTAAAGTTCCATATCGAGATCGTGTTCATCGTGAACGAAAAACATCTCGACAGTCAAAGACCCGCTATCTTCAGGCACATCGTAAAAATAGTAATCGAGATCTCGATTGACGCCGGAACCAAGGATCTCGGATAACAACACCCCATTAAAATCGGTCAGATCATAAGCATCTGATCGAGTATTATTATTTTCGTAGGCATCTTCTAATTTCTCCTCATACACCAGATCGTAGGTATTCCCGGCATCGTCACCAAAAACCCGCAGGTAGAAAAGATCAGCCCCATGCACTTCGATACTCACAAACTCATCGTCATCACTACTCACGCTGGCTCCAATTATATCACCTGAAGCGTTATAGGCCTCCAAATCGATATTACCGTCGCTATGCGTGAAAAGAGCACGGACATATACTAGCGGTATACTAGGGTCTGGACGGATCGCATACCAATCATCATCCGCTTGGATGCCAAGTCCCAGTCCGCCGGAAAGCGGGACATCAGTTGCAGATAACGCATTTGAAGCAGCGGTTATTATGTCGTTTTCTTCATAGGCATCATCTGTATTCGCAACCAAACTGCTCTCCCAAGTTAGATCGTAGGTATTTCCGCTTGCGGATGTCTCTGCACCGTAAATCAAGACGAAAAAGTCCTCTCCAGGTAGATTAATCGGAAGGGTGATGGTTTCGCTTCCCTGTGTGCCCGTAGAATCAGATACTCGATAGCCTCTGGAGTCATAAACGGCGAGGTCAATATTACCGTCAGCCTCGGTGTAATTGACTGTCACTGATAATACGTTATGCCCCGGCGTCGGGCTTGCGCGATACCAATCGTTATCAAGTTGAGTGCCGAGGCCATTCAAGGCAGACAGTGCAAGTCCATTTGCCGCAGACAAGTCGTACGCATCAGCTAAAGTATCATTTTCTTCGTAATTATCTTCCCCGGCCGGCGGAATGACAGCCGTAAGGGAGTAAGACCATATTAGATCATATTGACTCTGGGTGCTGAATATCTCTCCGCCCTCGGCTCGACCATAAACGCAAAGGTAAAAATTACCACCGCTGAGATCACCATCAAGGTACTCAATAAGCTCAGAATTCCCACTTCCATCAGCTGTTTGCAAAAGACGACCGGATTCGTCATAAAGCGACATATCTATATTACCTAAACCATGCAAAAACGTCGCCGTAGCTGAGATTGTATTAAACCCATTTGGCAATTCGATCTTATACCAATCCCTGTCTCGGAGTAGAGCTTCCCCTAATATATTTCCCAAGGCGGTATTTGCGTAGCCTGTCAGGTCGAAGGTTTCGAAGAAACTGTCATTCTGCTCGTAGCTATCGTCGCCATTCACTCTGGAACCGATTCCGGACACTGCAAACTGATAATCGCTCGCCACATCAGTCGTAAAATCGATATTGACTGTAGCGCTCGCAAGCCCCAGGGCCGAAGGATTAAATGTTACCGTAAAATCAACATAGGACTGTGCTGGAATCACACCGGGAGAATACGGGCCAATCGAAAATAAAGCGGAGTCCGAAGTGACTGAATTGAGCACCAAAGGATCTAAACTCGTATTTTGAATACGGAAAGTGGTCGAAACAGGGCTTGAGATCTTCACATACCCGACAAAAGTGCCATCTGCAGTCGAAGGCGTGTTGTCACCATCACCGACCAAGCGATCATATAGAGGATTGTTGCCTAAAACAGCTATTGGGGACAGCGGTAGAGTTCCTGATATTTTGTATTCACCCAAGCTAGCGTAATCCGAAAAAGCATCCGATGGAGTGCCTCGCGAAGCGCCTGCGACTGAAACATAATATAAACCCGACGCAATGGGCAGGTCCAGCGAAGCCCCCAGAGAAGCTCCCGGATTCGATTGAGCGACGACCGTCAAATCGGAATCGAAGAGAGTTAGACTCACGGCCAAATTTGAACCCAATGTATCAGAGCCACCCTGCCCTTCAGCAGACTCTACATCCAAGACCCCCGTCGATAAATTTAACTGCCCTCCCTCAGAAACAAAAGAAAACCAATCTTCGTCCGTATTCCTTTCGATGATACCGTTTTGATCGACGGCCGCCCCTAATGGTGACACACCAGATGGATCAATTGAAATAAATGCTGCGTTTACCGAATCGTCCGCATGATCATCCTCACGGTAACTAAGACCGTTATTATTCGTCACAATAATTTGAAGGTCATCTTCCTGCCTACTTGCGTTATCATATTCGCCTTTCGACCACTGCGTTACATTGATTCTCGAGAACGGCGCTGGAGAACCGGGAAAATTGAATGCCGCACCCATGATTGGGCCCCAACTGGTTTCCCCACTGCCATGTCCCCTATAATATTCTTCGAGAGGTGCGCCTGTATTTGTTAAGAGTCCGTCGTGCCTTAACCCGAGAGTGTGACCCACTTCGTGCGAGATGGTCTCCGCGCAAGAATACTCGGAGTCGTTGAACACCCAACATACGGTCCCCTCTCCAAAGGAGTTCACATAAGCAACACCACCCGCACTGGGTGAGGCAGTTTTGGTTGTCGTGATAACTGCTTGAACCCTTTTGGTTGGATCAGCCGCCTGAAACACGGAAACATCCGTTGTCACATTTACATCGAAAGCAACAAAGTCTTCCGCAACCCGCCGAAAAACAGCCGTTACCCACGACGCATCCGTAGCCTGGGCGAATGGGGCCGCATTGATTGTATTGCCGGAATTCCAACGAACATCTGTGACGACTTCGCCGTCAAAATCGCAGTAGATTACGTACTCAGAGCCCGGCTTACTATTCAATAAAGGCACAGAGCCGTCGTCCGGGGAGGGACTCGGGGGCGGCGACCAATCAATTGTAGACTCTTCAATCCCAATTTGCAGGGGATAGGTGGATCCACGCTTGGCGCATAACAGATCGCTAACCGTTTTTGCGGATAAGGTGAAAAAACTATCATCGGGACCACCCGTTATTTCAAAAGCATCTGCCTGGTCGTAAAAGAACAGGTGCGCCCTAATCTGACTACCTTTTGTAAAATGAACGATCAACTCTCCCTGATCATCGGATAGCTGAACCAAATACTGTTGAAAAACCTTATCTTTCTGCACTGTGCTCAACGTGCCTTCCACGGCCACCGAACCCAGCTGAATGAGAACGTCGTCTTCCTCCGACTTCTCATGGAGTGATAGAAATTCACTCTTGGAGATATCCAGCAGGTTATCGTGCGCTGCGACTATTCGACTTATCTCTTTAAGCAACTCAGCCTTTCTCACCACCGTCGGGGTTGTTGGCGCCGTTTCCGCCTCCACATGCTTAACATCAGCCCCACAGGGGCAATCCTCACCATGATTTGTCGCATGGGTCTTATTATCCTCATACTGATCAACTACCACTGGACTTTCGCCGCTGGATCCCTGCGGCTCCATAGTGAAATCCTCAGCGGTTTGGGCAGGTCGAAGAACCCACACAAGGGAGGCCAGAAAGACCACTGAACTGAGAACAATAAAATAGACAGTATTTTTCTTCATTCGGATGCTGTGGGTTAAAAAAGCCCGCTACGTTGAGCGGGCTTTGATGAATTCAACATAAGGAAACTAACTACTCAGCAACGACATCAATCGAACGATTCACGTTCCCTGCGGGGGTCATGATCGTCGGATTCTGGAATAGTGCATTTGCATTGACGTTACGATAGTTCTGACGGGCAGGAGATCCGCCAGGGCTCACTAAGTTCGCAGTAACAAAGATCAAAAGATTACGCTTCTGACGAGTCTCACCTTCCGAGCGGAAAAGGCGGCCGACTCCAGGAATATCGCCGAGGACAGGGACTTTATCGTTAATGCTCTTGACCTCGTCACGAGTCAGACCACCCATCACTAGAGTAGCTCCATCAAAGATAGTGACCTCCGTGGACATCTCTCGAACCGAAAAGATCGGCTGATAGAATCCGGCAGGCACCGTCACAGTCGTGCCATTTCCATCAAGTGCGACGCTGGGGCCACCAAATTCTACAAAGCCTTCAAACTCAGTTACACGAGGCTCAAGGATTAAACTAATCGTATCGTCGTTTTCAACATTGGGAGTCACCGACAACTCGACACCTACATTTCGTGTCACAAAATCCTGAGGGGTTCCCGCAGTGATCGAGATAGAACCACCGCCACCGCCGTCATCATCACTGGAAGACACGGTCGATTCGATGTCGCCATAACTTTCCGGATAGCGCAGCTCCTGTGCAACGGTGATCGAAGCCCGTTTGCCGGAAAGTACTGTCACTTTAGGTGCGCTCATTAAATCACTCCCCGACTTACGGGCCAGCGCACGGATCGCTAGATCAATTTGAGTATCGCCCCACGCCCAACCAGTCGCGGTTAGAAGGCTTGATGCGTCCGCACCAATGTCGATTGCAGAAGTAATACTCGGAGGCAGAAGAGGAATCGCATTCTCATCTGTGATAGTAATTTGAGAGGCTTCCGCGTTCACCGAAAATCCATCATTAATCGAACGCCCCTGAGTGGTCGCAACTCGTTCATAATCGGTGACATTATTACCATAAACATCTTTTACGGGAGCTCCAAATTGATCGAGTCGGACTCGCTCACCCTGCGAGACAGTCCAATCAAAACCAACTTCTTCCAAATCGTTTTGCGCGACCTCGAGGAACTTCGCTTCGATTTCGACCTGCTTCACTTCGTTATAATTACGAAGGATAGTCCGCATGCGCTCCAGGTTGCGCCGAGTTTGGGTTACGATCAATTGCTCACCATCGAAGGCAAGGCTCGCACCCGGAAGCTCAAAGTTTACACCCGCGCTCTGGAAGAAATTCTCAAGAGCCTCAACTTCTTCGTTTTGCGAAGGAGCCGAGGAGCCACCCCCTGATGGTGCGGCGAATGGATCCACTGGTCCCGAAGAGGCGCCGCCGCCATCACGGAAGCCGGTCAGGCGAATCACTGTGGCGCGCGAGATTGGGAAGAACTCTGTTACAGTCGTTGAAATACCATCGACATTGCCACTTGGCTGCACGGTGACCGCATCACCTCCGACATCGTAGGAAAAATTCACCTGCTGGGTCACGAATTGAAGAATTCGGTCGAGATTCAGATTGCGCAAGCTGATGTTCACCCGGGGATTCGTATCGTTCGGGTTGAAGAGAGGGACGATGTTCACACCGGCGCGTTCTGGATCATACTCAACTGAAAGCTCAGAGAGTGTTTCAATCACACGGGTCAGCTCCATTCCCGAGAAGTTAACTTGAGGAATCGTTATTGCATTCAACTTGTCCTGAATACGACCGCCGACGTCGTCTTCGGCCACATCCCGCGTTGAAATATCAAACACCTTGGGACGTTCCCAGTTTTGATCAACCTCAGTCAGCATTTGCTCACGGGTCTTATAGTGGTTACGCTTATGGATTCCACCAAGAATTTCGGCGATCTTCTGTTGAAAAAGCTTAGCCTCCGAGTTGTTTGCGTCTCGGGCTTCCACCTCTTTAAAGGTCGCAGCAGCGCCATCATAGTCGCCATTAAGATATTGCGCCCGACCGCGGGTAAGCAGATCGCGGACAACTTTTGTCTGCGCCACATACTCGGGGCTGACCTCGTTAATATCCAGCGCATAAGGATCTGAAATTTGTCGATCCAATTTACGGGCCAGACTGCTGGCAGCAGCTGATGCGCCACCGGCTGCACGATACTCTTCGATCTTGGCCTCGGCTGCTTTAAGCTCGCCGGCATCGCCCAGCGCACGCGCTTCCTCCAATACGATGTTTGCCTTGGCGTCTTCGAGGCTATCGAGCGTCCGGGCCGTCGCCGTATTCAGCGTCAGACTGTCGCTCGCAGCGTCGAGCAAATTCATAGCATCGGAATAAGCGCCTAATTCAGCGAGTTCTTGAGATTCTCCGATGGCAGCTTCCGCAGCGGCGATTTTGGCTTCCTGATCGGCTGAAGCTGCGGCAACAATTGCTTCGCCTGCGGTCATACTTGCAGATGAAGCTGAAGACTCGTCCGCTCCGGTACTTTGCGCAATACTCTGTTCCATCACGGCGTCTACCTCTAAGTCGGTGGCCTGCCCGAAAACAGCACTGGACGCTTCGCCGCCGCGACGGTCAAGCTCCTTGTTGATCGAAGCAAGCAAGCGCTGCACATTCTCATCGTTGGGTGCAATTTTGATAAGCTCTTCGGCTTTTTCTTTTGCCAAGTTTAAATCACCCGAATCACGGGCACGCAAGGTGTCCGCCATCAGGCGAATTTTTTCCGGCGCACTTTGTGCCGCCACCCACTGGGGCGTAACAAGAGCGAGGCTTCCAAGCGCTGCCGCTAGAATAAAAGCGGAAACACGCATGCGGGATACGAGGTATTTTTTCATAATTTAGGTTGACGACTGAATGTTTGAGAAAGGACGGCAAATAAAGGCCTAGAAATTAAAATTGAAGGGTGAAGAATCGGGGTCGGTCGAAGTGGGCGGAGCGCTATCCGCAGGCGGGTTAACCTGCTTTCTAGTCGAGGTAGGCTGGATTCGAAGCGACCGCGTGTCCACCTCAGTACCTTCCTCAACTGCGTGCTTTTTAACTCTAACGAAGGAATCTTCAACATTTATTTCCAGCAGCGTGTAGCGGCCTGCAGGCCCCTCGAACTCAACTGGGGCCTCAGTGAATTCCTTCTCAAATGAAGGATCGAGGTCAGATGCAATGCGGACGGTCAGGCCGGATTCATAAAGCAGCTCACCATGTGTCAGGACGAGTTCCTCGCCGCTGCGCTGGTCGAGAATCGTTGCTTTCGCAATCACCTCAATATTGTTGTCTGGATCACGCACCCGCTGAATGTCAAAATTCACCACCTCGATATCAAAATCAGCACTCGTTTCTCCCGGACGCACACGGATTTGGCGATCTGATTCCTGATCGAGTAGAAGTAAAAGAGTCTTTGAAGGATCGGACCGGTCTTCTTCAATATAGCCCTCGAACTGAATGCGATAGAGCTGACGTTCAATCGCTGCAAGATACACACCAAACGGCGGAGGTGGCGCCGTCGGCTGCCAGCCTTCTTCAGTGAACTGACCATTTTCATCGAGGAAAATCTTTGGCGGCGTAAAGACATCGTAGCGCCAGCCCGTTGACTGGACGGGAACCTCCGGCCAATTCGCTTCGGTTGACGCGGTCTCCGGGACGATCTCCGGCTCGTAAGGCGCTGTGCCTGTCGGAGCCTCGGCGGATGCGCTCATAGAGGGCACCTCTCCAGTCTTTTGAATGTACAAATAGACACCCCCGGCGAAAATAAGCAATGCGAGGGATAGTAGAAGTTTATCGTAAATCTTGTTCATTGAAGTCTAGCCCTCTTCTGTGTTCGACGCGTCTGGAAGAACGATTTCGATGAATTCAAGGACGACCGTGAATGTTGAAATATTCTCGGAGATCACAGGCTTTTGCGCTTCTTCAGGTTCAGCTTCACCTGAACCGCCACCAAAGTCGCCGAAAATCGAATCCAGGCTGTCATTGTTTCTCGGTGCGGCCGTCGTCCGGCTTTCAGACGGGCGCTCGACTTCGATGCTGCGAACGACGATCGGCAAGTCAAATTTAGCCAAACTGTTGAGGAATTTCCTTAAGGAATCGGTGTAAGCCCTAAAGCTAATGCTGAAGGCGAAGGTATCGATCGCGCCGGGGACCCTGGCCGATACCGCCGGGCTGATTGCGAAACCTTCCCTATCCTCGGAGGCTGACTCCAGGACTTCGCGGTCTACAGAGACAATCGCGGAAGGGTCCGCATCGAAAAGCCTTTCGAGAAGATAGCTGAGAATCTGGCGTTGTTGATCCAACTGCGCGGAAAGCGCCGGATCTTCAAGGGGCGTGGAACGGTCGATGTATTGCTCGAAACCAAAGGCAAAATTCTCCGGGAGTTCGATCGGGGCGGCTTCGCCAACTTCGTTGGTATGTGCCTCGGCTTTTCGCTGATAGTCGGAGATATACTGCTGGATGCCCGCCATGACCCCGATGCCGTCGGTCGATGTTGTCAAACGTGAACCCCGCTGAAGGTCATCTCGAATGCTTGCCAAAACAGCCCGCAATTGAGCGACATTTTCCTGCGATCGCTCAATATTGGCCTCCGTGGGGGCGGGTGTGGCGTAACGCAGACTGTCGAGCTGAGACTTGGCACTCGTGATCGATTGCTTGGCAGATTGAATCGAGCTCGACTGAGCAAATGCGAGATAGGCACCCGCTCCAAAAGCAAGCAGGCAGAGTAAAACGACGATCGCGAATAGAGGATTTTTCTTAAGAAGTCCCATGAAGTCTATAGTGGCTTGGAGGTATCCACGATCAGGTTAATTGTAAAGGGCAAGACATTGAGCCCGCTCCGCAGACTGCTCCAGTCGATCACCGGTGGACCTGAAGAGACGATGAACTCTGAATTTTCAAAACTCGATTGCAGGCTCTTAATTCGGCGGGAGAGTACTGCCTGATCGACCGAACCCTGGCCGTTGACCGTCTCGCGGACAAGCATTTGTCCTTCCAGTGCGACCTCGTAGGAGGCGTCTTCGGATGCGCTCGCCAGTTCGCGGTTGACGGAAAGCGCATCCAACCACGCATCTTCAGTCAGGGTGAGGCTTTCCTGGAGTTCCGCAAAAAATTGTATCCAGTTTGTCTTTGAATTCATCAAGCCCTCGACCATCTGGATCGATTCGCTGATTGCCTCGGCTTTAGCCGCATTATCAGCAATTATAGACTGGCGCTCTCTGAGAGGAGCTACCTGCCGATTCATTTCCTCGGCGGCCTCTCTGTAGCCGGCACCCAGTTGATTGAAACCGATGAATGCGGGCCATGGTGCCAGCGCCAGGCAGATCGCCGCGATAGCAAGAAATGGTTTCTTCGCGGCAAACTCCATCTCCCTTTGAACATTCTCAGGCAAGAGGTTTACCCCCGCCCCATTCGGAACCATGGTCTGTGTCGCAGCACCTATAATTTCACTGATTTCCAGACTGAGGCTGGCAAAATCAGCGGAAGAACCATCGCCGAAACTGACGCCCTGGAGCGGATCAAAAAATTCCACCTTCACTTTTTGCGTTTGCGCAAGCTGCTCAGATAAACCTTCAAGCAAAGAACCGCGTCCGCTTAAAAGAATCTCCTTCGGCGCGCCACCGTTCTTTTGACGGCGATAATTCACAATCGAGCGGGTAATTTCCTGACTCATCCGCCGCATGAAATTATCCGCGCAGGATTGCAGGGTCTTTGCCCCTGAGTCATCACTCGAATAATCAAGCTCTCCACTGAAAAACTTCAGCTTGATATCTTCGGCCTGCGCGAAGGACTTGCCGAGGGTATCCGCGATGTTTTGTGTGAGGGAATTGCCGCCCAATTGAATATTCCGGACAAAGAACCCTTCTTGATTCGTAAAAAGAAGATTGGTTGAGCGAGCGCCGACGTTGATTAATAACAGGTCGTCATCGATTGAAGGGTAGGCATATTGAACCGCGTTGTAATCAAGGATCGTCGCCGCATTAATCGACTCCACACCAAAGCCGGCATGCTTCACACGACGACAGAACTCGTCGATCGTAGTGGATTTACAGGCAATAAAAAGTACCTCGGTTTCAACACCATCGTCGACCACAACTTGCGTATCCCAAACCACCTCGTGCAGGGGATAGGGAATGTTTTGCTGAGCTTCGAATGCGACGATCTGAGCCCGCTTTGAAGCCTCCACGTGGGGGATACGAATCGTTTTCGTGAGCACTTGATTGCCCGGAATAATAAACGACGCCTTCCCCGTGAACTTGTGCTGCGCGTGAAGTGCATGAAGCGCATCCCCGACACTGTCCAACCAGCCATCATCATTGGAAAAGTCGTAATTAAGACTCTCGGTGGCCAAACGCTCAACCGTGAGCTTGCCTCCGCTGGATCCTACGATCGCTGCGGTGACTCGACTTGCGCCGCAGTTAATTATCAGCTGCTTGGTCTTACTCATTAAAAATATCTAATTATGCGGGGAAGGTTTTATCCTAAATTGAGCACCATTAACGACTACCTCAGTCGCGCGGCTCCGAGCGTTTGAAAGGAGGCAAATCGCTGACGCGGCCGAGATCAATACCATAAACAAAATAAATCGGAGCCAGAATAGACTCGTTGACGGCCCCCTTTTCTTCGGCGTTGGAGACGAAAGAAGTCAAAACATTCAAATCTCGAATATTTGGACTCATCGCCGAAGTGCGTTCCTTAGGCTGGATCACTTCACCATTGATCGAGATTTGAGCATAGTAGAATTCAGGCTCTTTCGGTAAATTGTCGCGCTCAACGACGAGGCCGGGGAGGTAGAAGTAAACATTGTAGTCTTCGCCGCGCTCCATGATCAAAATTTCGACCTCACTCGTATAGAAGTCAAAAGGCTCACCCTCGACTTCGCTTTCATAGCCCAGGTAGATTTTAACGCCAACATTCTCAATGTAATCCTTATCCCGTGCTTCGGGGTCAGGGTTTTCGCCACAGGACAGTTCGATCACGACCTGAGTCCAATCATCGTCGACTGAATTAAAATCAACCTGATCGACGACCAATGCTTCTTGAGCATGTGAGATGGATGCGCCCAGAAAAAAGAGAATCGTGGGGAGAAAGAGGTATTTAGAATATTTTTGCATGGAGCTTGGGATTCAACTAGGGGCGTGCTTGAAAACAATCAGAAACATCAAGCCGTATGGACTGCCAGCGGGCATAGCAACCCCTTTTTTTAAGGAAATAAACCACCAACAAATTCGTCGAAGCACTTATGCTTGCAGCTTACAACGCCGATAAGAAATACGCTTGCAGAAATCGCTCATAAAAAGAGATTTCAAAAATGATGAGTGAACAGCTACCCTTTAAGATCAGCGCTCTGGTTTTTCTTCAGAATGAAGCAGGTGAACATTTGATGATTCAGCGGACAAAAGCACCCAACAAAGGCTGCTGGAGTCCGATCGGAGGCAAGCTACGGATGGATCTGGGAGAGTCCCCTTACGAGTGCGCCCGACGTGAGACCAAGGAGGAAACAGAACTTTCGCTCAACGACGAGGATCTCAAGTGCTTCGGCTACATTTCAGAAAAGAGCTACGAGGGTGCGGGGCATTGGCTTATGTTTCTTTTCCACTCAAAGAAAAACATTCAGTCACTGCCCAAGGGGATCGACGAAGGAAGCTTCGCCTTTTTTGAACGTGATGCCATTGATACGCTCGCGATCCCTGAAAGCGATCGCTTACTTTTGTGGCCGTATTTCGATCAATATAAACAGGGCTTCGTAGGTCTTCGAGCGGACTGCGCCCCGGGCGGCGAACTCACGATCAGGGAAGAGCTCAAATTAAATCCCAACTAATCCATTCTTGATCGATGCAACTGTCCATGACTCAGCGTCGCTCGGTAGTTCGGTCCCGGTCGCCACAATTTGCATCTCCTTCGGGCAAACCCGCCAGAACCCGGCTCGCCTGATTGGATCCAATTCTCCTAAAACATCATCTGCCAGAATAACGGGCGCACGACCCAAACGATCTTGGTAAAAAGCTGCCTGGGCGATCCGAAGAGCCAAACAAAGGCCCCGCTGTTGACCATCGGAGGCATACTCTTTAGCGCCGCCAACCTGTAAACTCAAAGTGAAGTCATCGCGATGCGGCCCGCGTTGGCTGGCTCCAAGTATTTGATCACGGGCTCGACTATCCGCAAACAAACGTTGAAAGCCTTCGACATCGCCACAGTCGGCATTGGCCCGATAACGCATCTCGGGTCCCTCCTCGGCTTCTGCAAGGCCGTCATAAATCGAACGCAAAGTTTCACTCAAAACACCCACCCAATCGCGCCGAATTTCCATGATCACATGCGCGCGCTCAGCCATTTCTGCCTCGAAGGCACTGAACTCGGCACCACGACCTCCCTTTTTCAACAGTCGGTTGCGCTCGGCGACACCTCTATGATAGCCCCTCAAAGCGGAATAATATCGGCGATCCGCCACGGAAAGCATAAGATCCATAAAACGTCGGCGCTCACCGGGACTGCCACGCAGAAGCATCAAATCTCCTGAGCAAAGCGTCACCGTCGGGAAGCGCCCGATAAAATCGACCAGCCGGGTCACTTTTTCGCCGTCGACCTCGACCCGCCGGCCTCCCGGGCCGGAATTAATTTCAAGCTCGATCAGCCCATCGACCTCATCCTCTAGCGCATAAACGAGTGCGTATTCCTTGCAGCCTTTTCGGGGCAATGCTGAAAGATTCTGCGTTCGAAAAGAACGAAGCGCCGTGACTAAACCAAGCGCTTCCAGTAGATTCGACTTCCCCTGCCCGTTCGCACCAAACAGAAAAATCCGATCACCCTCCATAGAGAGTTCGGTAAATTCAATATTGCGGAAGTCTTGCAGACGT
>Ga0102948_1000524_pt1 | contig 15164 bp, 13 predicted proteins | sample SalPonA_A_H2O_MG_FD_78211 | JGI IMG/M metagenome (GOLD analysis project Ga0102948, IMG submission 78211) | Water microbial communities from South San Francisco under conditions of wetland restoration - Salt Pond MetaG R2A_A_H2O_MG | ecosystem: Environmental > Aquatic > Non-marine Saline and... | reverse complement strand
CTGGCCGATACCGGAAGTGAGGACACCGGTTCCGAGCTTAATGACGATACGCTTGGCTTGAGCGAGAGTAGTCACTTCGTGCAGGGGTTCGTTTCGCAGTTCTCCAGATGGCCGGGTTTCGGATCTTGGCTCCGGGCAGTCAGACGGATGCGGGGCAGACCCAAACGCCGCGCGCCGGCGAACGGCCGCGGGCTAGACCTTTTTCAGGTCGGCTTCCTTGTGCGCGAGGTGTTGGTTGATCTCGGCGATGGCATCATCGTGCGCTTTTTGCACATCTTTTTCGAGACGTTTAAAATCGTCCTCCGGCAGGCCATCTTCCTTCGCGGCTTTCAACAGGTCGAGCGCATCACGGCGCGCCTGGCGCACGCGGACGCGGCCCTCCTCGGCCATGGATCCGGCGGTCTTTGCGAGTTCCTTCCGGCGCTCACCGGTAAGTTCCGGCACAGGCACGCGCAGGATGCCACCATCGACCAAAGGGTTCAGGCCGAGGTTTGCTTCCTGGATGGCTTTCTCAATGTCGCGGATGACACTTTTATCCCAGGGTTGCACCATGATGGTGCGTGCATCGGGGGTCGTGACGGCCGCGACTTCTTTCATCGAGACCGTGCTGCCGTAGGCGTTGACGCGAACCCCGTCGAGCATGGCCGGTGTGGCCTTGCCGGTATGGAGACTGCTAAAGTCGTGCAGTGTGTGTTCAACGGCTTTTTTCAGATCGTTACTGAGAGACTTGAGTATTTCTTTGGGTTCCATGATGAAAAGATTTAAAGGTTTGGGATTGGAGATTCGGAGGAGAGGTCTTGAGGTCTTGCGTCAATCAATCGACGAGGGTGCCTATCTTTTCGCCCATCACGGCGCGGTGGATCGAGCCGGGTTCCTTCATGCTGAAGACGAGGATGGGCAGTTGATTTTCCATGCAAAGGGAGAATGCGGTCGAGTCCATGATTTTCAGTCGCTCCCGCAATGCATCGATGTAGGGGATGTGGTCGTATTTTACGGCGTCACCATGTTTCTCCGGGTCCTTGTCGTAGATACCATCAACCTTGGTCGCCTTCATTAGCATATCCGCACCGATCTCGCTGGCCCGTAGTGCGGCAGTCGTATCGGTGGAGAAGTAGGGGTTTCCGGTTCCCCCGGCGAAGATGACGACGCGGCCGCGTTCGAGGTGTCGCGTCGCACGCCGCACAATGAATGGTTCGGCCAGCTTATCCATAGGGATAGCGCTCTGCAGCCGCACGGTTACGCCCAGCTTTTCGAGGCAATCCATGAGCGCAAGGCCGTTGATGACCGTGGCCAGCATGCCCATGTAGTCGCCGGTGGTGCGATCGACTCCCTTCATCTCGGCGCCGCTGAGCCCCCTGAAAATGTTTCCCCCGCCGATTACAAGGCCGACCTGCACCCCGATATCGTAGACTTTTTTTACCTCCTCACAGATCGCCTTGAGTGTTCGGGCATCGATGGGTTCGCCATCTTCCGTATTGCGAAGCACTTCACCGCTCAGCTTGAGCACAATCCGTTTGTATTTTGGTTTTTTTTGCGAGGGGTTTGAGTCATCCATGAACGAGCGTTAAACGCCTCATTTGGCTCTACGTCAACACCATGTATGCCAAGAAAGTCGTAAGAACTCTTGCCTTGAAAATAGATAGAACTGTTGTTCGTCTTGCAGATTCAAATTTGCTATGGCACTAATTGTCCAGAAATACGGCGGAACTTCCGTCGGCGATGTCGACCGCATCAAGAACGTGGCCTCCCGGGTCAAGCAATCCTACGATGCGGGCGACCGGATTGTAGTGGTTGTTTCGGCTCGTTCCGGGGTCACCAACGACCTCATTGGGCGGGCAAAATCCCTCAATCCGAATCCTGACGAACGGGAGATGGATATGCTCCTCTCGGTCGGAGAGCAGGAGACGATTGCTCTTACGGCAATGGCGCTTCATGCGATCGGCGTGCCCGCAGTGTCGCGCACCGGTCAGCAGGCGGGTATCACAACCGATCACTTTCATACCCGAGCGCGCATTACGAGCATCTCGGGGGGGGACATCCGCGAGCAATTGGATTCCGGGAAGGTCGTTATCCTGGCAGGCTTTCAAGGCCAGTCTCCCGAGGGGCATGTGACCACGCTGGGGAGGGGTGGATCCGACCTCAGTGCGATCGCGATCGCGGCGGCGCTCAAGGCAGACCTCTGCCAGATCTGCACCGACGTCGACGGCGTTTACACAGCTGACCCCCGGGTGGTGCCTGACGCCAAGAAACTCGATGAAATTTCCTACGAAGAAATGCTGGAGCTGGCCAGTTCAGGTTCGAAAGTGATGCAGAACCGGGCCGTAGAGTTTGCCCAGAAGTTTGGTGTCGTTTTCGAAGTTCGCTCCAGTTTTAACAACAACCCCGGAACCATTGTGAAAGAAGAAGCTGCCTCTATGGAAGACGTCGTTGTCAGCGGCGTTGCACTCGATAAAAACCAGGCCCAGATCGTGGTCGGCGAGTTGCCGGATCGTCCGGGCACTGCGGCCAAGTTGTTCAACGCGCTCGCGGATGCGGGCATCTGTGTCGATATGATCGTGCAGGGCCCGGGGACGGAGGGGCGCGCGCGCATGACCTTCACGGTCCCGCGGGATGACATCTATCGGGCGGAAAAGGCGCTTAAGTCCTCCTTCCCGGAAGAGAACAAGGGGAAGTTTTTCGATGTTAACGAAATCGCAAAGGTCTCTGTTGTCGGTGTGGGCATGCGTTCGCACTCGGGGGTAGCGGCGACCCTTTTTGAAGCGCTCGCGGATGCCGGTATCAATATCGAGCTGGTCAGCACCTCCGAAATCAAGATCTCTGTCGGCGTGGATCCCGAGGATGCAGATGAGGCGGCGCGCGTGGTCCACGCGGCCTTTGGTCTGGGAGGCTAGGCGCATGCGGTTTGTCAGCACGCGCGGAGGGGTTCCGCCGGTATCGTTTTCCACCGCGGTCGAGCAGGGGCTGGCGCCTGACGGCGGGCTTTATCTGCCCGAACAGCTTCCGGATATCAGGTCCTTTCTGTCCGCATGGTCGCATCTTGGCTATGCCGATCTGTGTGAGGCATTTTTCAATGTATTCGCCACCGATATGGAGCCGGAGGTGTTGCGTGAGGTCGTCGGGCGTTCGTATCAGACCTTCGAGCACCCGGATATCGCTCCCATCGTTGAATTGGGAGAGGGCTTGCGTGTTTTGGAGCTCTTTCATGGACCGACCCTCGCTTTCAAGGATTTCGCACTGCAACTGCTCGGCAACTTATACGAGGCGCAAATCGCTCGGACCGGACGGCCGATCTCCGTCCTCGGGGCTACTTCGGGCGATACGGGAGCGGCCGCGATTCATGGACTACTGGGCAAGGAAGGCGTCCAGACCTTTATCCTCTATCCTGACGGGCGGATCTCTCCGCTGCAGGAGAGGCAGATGACCTGCACGGGCGCGGCCGATGTTTTCCCTCTTGCGATTCAGGGTAGTTTTGACGACGCGCAGACGGCGCTGAAAACGGTCTTCGAGGATCGTGCCTTTGCCGATGAGGTCGGCCTTTCCGCCGTCAACTCAATCAATCTTGCCCGGATCCTGGCGCAGTGTGTTTACTATCTTTGGGCCTTTTTTCGCCTTCCGGAAAACGAGCGGGAGAAGACGACCTTTGTCGTACCGACGGGAAACTTCGGTAACGTGCTGGCAGGCTGGCTCGTCCAGCAAATGGGCGTGCCAATAAAAGGGTTTCGTGTGGCGACCAATCAGAACGACATCCTGCACCGTCTGTTTCAATCCGGCACCTATGCGCTTGGAGCGGTTGCTCCAAGCGTGGCACCCTCGATGGATATACAGGTAGCGTCGAACTTTGAACGTTTTATCTACTATGCGGAAGGGCGCGATCCGCAGCGCGTTTCTGCGATTATGGCGGCCTTTAAACGCTCCGGGACCTATACCTTCGAGAGTTTCGACGGCGGTTCTTTCAGCAGTTCCAGGGCAGATGACTCTGAGATCGGCGGTATAATCGCTGATGTGTATCAAAAATACGACTACGTGGTCGATCCACATACTGCATGTGCCTTTGCCGGGCCGGCCCGCGGACTCAACTTGATTTTGGCGACTGCCCATCCGGCGAAATTTCCCGAGACAATTGCCTCGGCGATTTCAGTCGAGCCGACGCATCCTTCGCTCGAAGAGCTCAAGGTGAAGCAAGTCATAAAGCACCCGGTCGAGCCTACGCCGGAGGCAATCAAAGCGCTGATGCGTGCCAAAAAGCTTTAAAGCTTGAAAATGGTGGGTGATCGAACCGCTGTCAACGGCTCCAGCGCGCCCAGGTTCCGCTGGGGACGGGGTAAGTGTTTTCACTGCCGGTGAGCAGCATCTCGCCGCATTCGACCTTCCCGCCTTCCAGGAGTTGCTGTATCAGGTTTCGCAATACAATCGGGCTGAAGCCAGGCGTGTGGCTGGTCAGGTAAACGAAAGAAGGTGTGTCGCTGAGAACTGATCGGACGAGTTCGAGCGTCTCAAGCAGGGCATGTTCGATTTTGTAGAGCTCGCCCCCCTTGCCGCGACCGAAGGAGGGCGGATCAAGCAGGATGGCATCGTAGCGGCGGCCGCGGCGAATTTCTCGTTGGAGGAACTTATTGACATCATCCACGATCCAGCGGATCGGGTGCTCTTCGAGTCCGTTGAGTCTGGCGTTTTCGCGTGCCCACTGCACCATGCCCTTGGAGGCGTCGACATGGCAGCAATGCGCGCCACCTTTGGCTCCGGCCAGAGTCGCGCCACCCGAGTAGGCAAAGAGGTTTAGAAAACGGAGTGGTTCCCGGCGTTTCGGCGCCTCCGCTTTCAGTGTCTGCGTGATCCAGTCCCACATGGAGCGGGTTTCGGGAAAAACACCGAGGTGCCCGAAGTCGGTGGTCGAGAGTTTCAGTTGGATGCCGTTGACCGAGGCGGTCCATGCTTCGGGTAATTGGTCGCGCCCCCGCCACTCAAGGCCCTCCTTTCGGGTGAAGAAGGCATCGGCGTCATCCCACAATTTCGGCCGTTTTGGCGACCAGACCGCCTGAGCGCAGGGACGGTCCAAGACGACTTTTCCAAAGCGTTCCAGTTTTCGGCCGTGGCCGCTGTCAAGCAATTCGTAGTCGTTGGTCATCAGCGGAAGGGTGGGAGAGCCCTGTTGTTTCAGCAAATACGTTTTTCACAAAATGATGCGCAGAGGCTGGGCTTTATGCCAGGATGAATTACTTGCTCGTGGCAGACTTGCTCGGCTCGGGGGGATTAACCCGCTCTTGGGGAAAATAAGAGCGCTGATCCGAAGCTCAGCCAGGCACGGTTTGATCTACTGAAGAAGTTCGCGGGCGACACCGTAGCGCAGGTTGAAAAATGAATGGGTAACGCTGCTTCGTCCAGAGTTTTTGAGGACCGCGAGGATCGTAATCAAAGCGGCTGGGATAATATCGGCGCGCGAGGCCGGCAGATGGGGTATGCTCAGGCGTTCGTGCAAGCTTAGCGGGCAAAGTTGATCTTTAAGCGTTTCCAGTTCTTCCAGTTCAAGGATCGGGTTTTGTTCTTCGATTGTCTTTCCGGCCTGATTTGCGAGCATAGCACGGCTGACGACAAAGGCGCCACCGGTTGCCACTAGTGGATGTTTCTTCGGCGCAAATTTGAATTCACTCTGGGAGAGCTCTGCACGCACGAAAGCATCGATTGCGATCTCAGCATGTTTTGAGACCGGGCCGTCACGATCTGAAATAAAGCGTTCAGTCAGTCGCACGGCACCGAGGCGAAGTGAGAGGGCTTGCTGAATCTGGCCACCGGTGAAACGGATGAGCTCGAGGCTGCCTCCGCCGATATCCATCTGGATAAAGTCCTCCGCACCTGCTAGCGAAGGATCGCAGATAATGCCCTGTCCGATGTAGGTCGCCTCTTTGATGCCGCTCAGAATATTGATATGGATACCAGTCTGCTCAAAAACCCGGTCGATGAAGTCTCCGCCATTCAGCGCGTCGCGAACGGCGCTTGTTGCTACGATGAGGAGGCGCTGCGGATCATACCTGCGGGCGGTGTCGACCAGATGGACAATGGTTCGGCAACCCTCACGCATCCCCGTTTCGGTAAGGGAGGGTAGATCTTTGCTTATTCCGGCGCTGATCCGTGTCTCGATCGTTTCCGAGAAAAGAGTTTCGATGCGGTTTTCGCCGTTTCCATTCGCAGCAACCAATAGCTTAATCGAGTTACTCCCGACATCAATGACTGCAACCGGCTTGGACATGGAGCGATCTCACGGTTCGCCGACAGGATGGTCAAGATTCGACAACTCTTTCGAGGTGAAAACGTGAAGAAAATCTCGCAGTCTAAAGCCGATTGCGGGCGAGAAATCGTTTGATTTCGATTAATCGCTTAAGCGGATCCTTTGACTTTAGGCGCGGAAAACGGGTGCCGGATTTGAGAAATTCTTTGCCTTGTTTGGGCTGGGCGAGCTTGCAAATGAGGCGGTCGCCTTCGCTCTCGACGCGCCGCACGCCAGCACGTTCTGCAAAAACCCGGATCTCACTGACAGCGATAAGCGCCTCGGTAGAGCGGGGGAGCTTTCCGAATCGATCGGCCAGTTCCCCCGCGATCGCACGGATGTCAGTCTCCGATTCCGCAAGAGCGAGACGCCGGTAGATATCGATACGTAGCCGGGGCTCTGCGATATAGTGCACGGGGAGGGTGGCCTCGATCAAGCTGGGGTTACCGGAGTTCTCTGCTTCCTTGATCGCAGCAAAGCTGAAGGTGCCACTGGTAGTCCGGGACTTCGTGCCGCCTTCGCCCGTCGCGATAAAATCCAGTTTGACCTCGGCGCGGATACGATCGGCCCCGGCCTCGCCTTTGAGACGGGCCACACTTTGCTTGAGCAACTGGCAATACAGTTCGAAGCCAATACCGGCGATGTGGCCGCTCTGTTGGGAGCCCAGCAGGTTGCCCGCGCCGCGCAGTTCGAGGTCACGCATGGCGATGCGGAAGCCCGCCCCGAGTTGGTTGTGTTGCTTGAGGGCGTTCAGTCGTTTTTGGGCTTGATCGACCAGAGCTGCGTGGCGGTGCAGTAGGAGGTAGGCGTAAGCCTGCCGCTTGAAACGGCCGACGCGGCCACGAATCTGGTAGAGTTGGGCAAGTCCGAAGCGGTCGGCCCCTTCAATAATGAGGGTATTGCAGTTCGGGATGTCGATGCCGGATTCGATGATGGTGGTGCAAACCAGCACGTCGTAACTGCCTGCGACAAACCGCGTCATAATCCTTTCCAACTGCCGCTCCTCCATCTGCCCATGCCCAACGGCAACTCGAAGTTTCGGGTGCATTTCCCGGATTTTGCTGGCGACACCCTCAATCGTTGAGACTTGATTGTGAAGATAAAAGACCTGGCCGCCTCGGTCTGTCTCTGCCTGGATCGCGCTTTTGATCAGAGCTTCGTCGTAGCTGCGCACAACCGTTTCGATCGGCCGCCGGTCGACGGGAGGGGTCTCGATAACGCTCATGGCCCGTGCCCCGGCCATCGCGAGGTAGAGGGTGCGCGGTATGGGGGTAGCGCTCAGGGTCAGGATATCCACATTGGCGCGAAGCTTTTTAATCGCTTCCTTCTGCTTTACACCAAAGCGTTGCTCTTCGTCGACGATCAGCAATCCGAGGTCGTGGAAGTGGACATCACGGCTTAGCAGGCGGTGCGTGCCTACGATAATGTCGATCCGACCGGCAGCGAGTTGGGAAATGATTTCGCGGTTCTCTTTCGGGCTGCGAAAGCGGCTGATCATTTCCACAACGATCGGATACCGAGCCATACGCTCCCGGAGGGTATTGAAGTGCTGCTGACAAAGAACAGTGGTCGGGACAAGTAGGGCGACCTGTTTGCCGGCGAGCACAGCTTTCAGGGCGGCGCGGATGGCGACCTCGGTCTTGCCAAAACCAACATCGCCGCAGATCAGCCGATCCATGGAGAGCGCGGTCTCCATATCCTTTTTAGTCGCTTCAATCGCGCGGAGCTGATCGGGCGTTTCCTTGAAGGGGAAGGCAAATTCAAAATCCCGCTGCCAGGGATGATCGGGGGGGAAGGCGTAACCGCCCGACTGCTCGCGCTGTGCGTGCAAGTTGAGCAGTTCAGCTGCATAGTCGAGCGTGGCGCGCTCAGCCGCAGCGCGGGTTTTTTCCCAGGTGGTGCCGCCGATTTTGCCAAGTTTGGGCTGCGATTTATTCAACCCGACATAGCGGGTGAGCAGGTGTGACTCGTGCAGGGGAACGTGGATTGTCATCTGCTCGGCAAATTCGACCGAAATGACCTCCTTCGAGCCGCCCTGGATTTCGAGCCGGGTGAGCCCGCGAAAGAGGCAAACCCCGTGCTGCAGGTGAACGAGGGGATCCCCATCGGCCAGGTCTGTGAAGTCGAGCAGTTGGTCAACTTGCGAAGTGACGGGCCGCGCTCGTTCCTGCCGGGCGGTGAGTTTTCGCTGGCGCCGGCCGAAAAACTCCGTGTCGGTGACCAGGGCGAAGCCCGCGCGGGTGGAGCCGGTGGGAATCGGGTGAAGTCTGAATGCCCCGAAAGCGGTCGGGACTGTTTCGGCGCCTTTATAAATGAAGCCTCCGGAAACGGAACCATGGAGGAATCGGGGCTTCAGCTTTGCGGTGACCGGGTTTTCGGCGAGAAGTTCTTTGATTCGGTTTGTTTCGCTCTCCCCCGGTGTGACAAAGACAAGCTGCAGGCCGTCATTGTGCCAGTCCTTGAGCTGCATCTCAAATTTGAGCCGGTCGCTTTGCTCCGACTGGAAGCGATCCTGCCCGATTTGACCCGGTTCGGTTTGAAAGCGGTAGTTCGCAGTCGGTTCCGTTGCCAGTGCAATGGTTTCGGCGTCTTTGAAAAGCTCGTGATCTGTATCCAATTCGCAAATACAGGTGAGCGTGTCGTCGAGGGATTGGCGGGATTTTCTCACTTGGTAGAAGGAGCGAAGCGTCCGCTGGCCGGTCTTTTTTTCGAAACGATAGGGGTGTTCGCGAACAAGAACTGCAGGTTCCTCCAGGATCCAGTCGACTGCTATTTCCTGAAGATAACTCATCAAGGCCCCCTCATGAAGGGTATCATTCCCGCCTGCCTTAAGCGTTGCCGTAATGGTGATTGAAGGGGCCCTCTTCCCACTGCGCTGGGTGCCGGGATCGAGTTCGCTGATGTTTTCGATCTCGTCGCCGAAGAAATCGATCCGGTAGGGTTGGTTGGCGCCGTAGGGATAAATGTCGATCAAGCCACCGCGCACGGCGAGTTGGCCGGGGTATTCGCAGAGGGCCTCGGAGTCGTAGTTCAGCTCACCGGTCAGCTTTTCCAATAGTTGCGAAAAGCTGACCTGATCACCGGTATTCAGGTGGACCTGTCGCTTCTCAAAGGCGGACTTTTCGATACAGGGTCCGAGCAGGGCCTCCGGAGTTGCGATGATGAGCTTCTTCCGCTCCTTCAGCAGAGCGCTGAGCACAGCAAGCCGATCGCAGGTCCGGTCGAGGCGGCGCTGCGCATCGATATCGGGTGGCGGTTCTTCCGGGAAGTGCAGGATGTCGAGATCGGAACCGGCCCAATCCGTGTAGGTGCCAACTTCCACGGGCAGCTCTGCGGCACGCCGAGGGTCAGCGACAAGCACGATACTGGCCCGGCGCCCGCTTCCGGATGCGATGGCATGAAGCAGGGAAGGGCGTGCCTCTTTGCAGACGCCGCTGAATGCGCTGGATGAGGGATCAGGCATTCCCGATTAGTTTTGCGAGTGCCTCTTCGGCGGCGGCCATCTCAGCTGATTTTATGGAGCTGCCTTCTCCCTCTCCCGCGGGCTCGCCGGCGAGGAAGACGCGTGCGGTGTAGCGTTTTTCGTGATCGGGGCCCTCGGAGTGAATCAGCTCATATTCCGGCGTCTTGCCGTTCTTTTGTTTCTGAGTCCATTCCTGCAGGCGACTTTTCGGGTTCCGCGGGTCTGAGTTTTCTTCGAACGCTTCGATTTCCTCCTGAAAAATACGCAGGACGAAACTTCGAGCGGCATCGATGCCTCCATCGAGAAAAACCGCTCCGATGAGGGCCTCCAGGACGTCTTCCAGCATCGCATCGCTGGCTTCCGGGTGGTGCTTGCGCTGGCCCTCTCCTACCAGGATCGCCTTTTGCAGATTTAAGGCTTTCGCCCGCTTGGCGAGGGATCTGCCATTGACAAGGGAGGCGCGCGCGCGGTCGAGGACACCCTCATCCTGGCCGGGTAGCTTATGGTAAAGGGCTTCGGCGATAATAAGATCGAGCACCGCGTCGCCGAGAAACTCAAGTCGTTGATTATTACCATATTCGGCATCGCAGCTCGGGTGTGTATACGCGAGTTGCCGCAGCTCCGGATTGTCGAAGCGGTATCCGATTTCAGAATTATTGTCGTCCATGCCGGTAAAATTTTCGGACGGGCAGGTTTCCGACTTGCGCCGATCGACTCCGCCCGATTAAGGCTTGCTATAACACTTTCCGCGCCGGCTGCAAATGCCAGTTTGAATTCAGCTCTCTTCCCTCGCTTCCCTTGCCCAAAAAAAAATCGCCTTCGGACAGCACAAAGATATTTGTTCTGGATACCAACGTTCTTCTGCACGACCCGCAATGCCTGCACAAGTTTGAGGACAACACCATCGCCATCCCGGTCGAGGTCTTGGAGGAACTGGACCGGAAGAAGTCGGCTCCGGGAGAGCTTGGTTTTGCCGCGCGCAAGGTGCACCGGGACCTGCGAGCGCTCTTTGATGACCAATTGGCGGAGCCGCCTGAGCTGAAAGGAAGGGGAAGCTCGGCCTTGAGCCGCGACCTCCCCCATGGAGGCCGTTTGATTGTGGTGATTAATGACTACTTCGTCAGCGGTGATCAGGATAGCGCGGGTATGAACCGGCTCCGGGCCACTCTGGTCGATGTCGAGAAGATGGATAGCCGGATTCTGGCCTCCGTCTTTTTCCTGAAGGAGGTCTGCGAAGACTGTCGTGTGATTCTCGTGACGAAGGATGCCAATATGGCGCTTAAAGGCATCGCGCTTGGGCTCGAAATCCAGGATTACATGAACGATAAGGTGAGCGGAGCCAAACTCGGTGAAGGGATCAAGACGATCCGTGTCGATGATGACGAGTATGCGCGCTTTCTGGAAGAACATGGGGTGGACCTCGCCCCCGAAATGACAAATCATCTTTTCCTCAACGAATACATTTACCTGACCAACGGAGAATTCCGGGAACCGGCCCGTTATCGGGGCGACGGTCAGATCGATGCACTCATTCTCGGCAGTGATACCGGGGTGAAGATTCCGAAGGGGATCAATCTACACCCCTTGAACGATGAACAGCGGATGTTGATGGATGCCCTGTTGGACGAGGACATCAAGCTCGTGACTTGCTCGGGCAAAGCCGGCACCGGTAAGACGCTGGTTTCCATAGGCATGGCGCTTTTCCAAACCCTGGGAGAAGACAACCTCTACGAGCGCGTCTTCATCACCCGTCCGCTCGTTCATATCGGAAAGGATACCGGAGCTCTTCCCGGCACGCTGGAGGAAAAAATGGCACCCTATATTGCGCCCTTCTTCGATAATTTGGAAGTGCTCTTCAGTAACCGCAAGGTTTCGAAAAAGGACGATAATGAGGACGAAACTGCGCGGCTCGATCGCATCACCTCTACCCGCAAGCGAAAGAAAGCGATGGCGAAACTGGCGAGGCAACCGGCGCAAAAGGAGCAGGAGGATGAGGAGTCGAACAAGCCACGCAAGCCCTACCAGTTTCTCTTTGACTACGATCTGGTCGAGGTCGAAGCCATGACCTTTATCCGCGGCCGCTCGCTCTCCAACACGATTTTTATCATCGATGAGGCACAGAATCTCACGCCGCACGAGGCCAAGACGGTGGTCAGCCGAATGGCCGAGGGCTCAAAAGTCATCCTGCTCGGCGATCCGTATCAAGTGGATAGTATGTTTCTCGATGCCTGGTCGAACGGACTCGTCCACACCGCGCAGCGGCTGAAGGGAACGGACATCACCGCGCATTTGGAGTTGACGACCGGCGTGCGTTCGGAGCTGGCTGATCTTGCGGCGGACTTGCTGTAAACCAGACGTTTTCGAAAGGCGTTCTCTCTGCGGGTAAGGGGGCCCCTTCCGACGTTTCTGTCTCTGTCAGCGTGAGATTGTGTGCGCTCGGAGACGACCCGGGAATTTCAGGAGGAAGCGGACCCACCGCACGCCCATGCGAGCGCCTGATCGTAGTCCCTGAAGATTCTCCGCGACCAGTCATGCGGGAATTTATTCGAAACCGATTCCATAAACGGGAGAATTTCCGCCTCGATTTCTTCGGAGGGAACGACGAGTCCGATACGTAGCTTCCTCTTGATAAGAGCCGCACTTTTTGTGATGGCGGCATGTTTGTCGTAGTCTCTCGGCCCATAGTCGACCGCGATTATCGCCTGGCAATCGAGAATAGCGAAGCGGGCCCCATCGAATTTTTTGCTCCCCACAAGTTCGCCGTAGGCCCTCAATGAGTCCTCGACGACGACGTGACCGCTGTATTCAATGACGTAGTGGTCGTCGGACCAAATGATTCTGGCTGGCATCGTATTCCCTCGCTTTGGCCGTCTGGAAAATTAGAGCAGATTGGTGGGTAGGCGTTCTGCTTCGAGGTCGGTATGCCACTGGTTGAGGTCTGCGGATATGAGTTCTTTGCTCAAGGTCTGCAGGGCCGCGTGGTCGATCGGCTGGTCCATTAGTCTGGCTTCGGTGACCGCGGCGAGCAGGGAGCAGGCTTGCGCCCATTTTTGGCGTTCGGTGTAGTCCAGACCCTCGCTGAGTATCCCGGGAATTTCCTGCCAGAGGACTTTCCACTCATTGGAATACCCGTCGGTCAGTGGGTTTTTCAACGCGTGGCGCCAGCGTGCGAGTTGAAGCGTGGCCGCATCGCTCTTCACATGATGGATCAGGTCCTGCGTGAGTTTCGAGATCAGCCGATCCGGCCCGGCTGTGAGTGGGCGTAATAACTCCTCAGCGGTTGGCAGCCAGGTGCGGCTCTTCGCGACTCGTTCCAATAAACCGTCAAGATCGCCGAAGTAGCGGTAGATGAGGACTTTATCTGTCCCGGTCCGCTGAGCGACGAGGTTGATCCCGAGATGCGCGCAACCGCTCTCTCCGAGCAGGCTAATGACGGCATCGATAAAACGTTGCTCTGTCTCGGGTCTGCTTCGCTTGTGCGGCATTGCTATACTCTTGCTTTGAGCAAAAAGGTTGAAAAACGGGAATAGGCGGTGGTTGCTAACGGGCGATATCGTCCTGCCCGATCACACGAAGCTGGTTTCGCTGGAGTGTATCAGCCGCCAGTTCGTTGTCTTCAAGACTAAGGGCAAGGGCGTATTTGCCATGAGGCCTGACCAGAAAGGGGTAGATATAGTGGATATTGATCTCGGCCTGGACTAGAGCACAGGTGACGGCTTTCAGTTGTGCCTCCTCCTTCAACTCAACTGCGATGAGCTCGCTCTGGACGAAGGAGAATTGGTGCTCAATCAGGAGTTTTTGAGCCTCCTGAGGATAGTCGACGATCAGGCGGATGATGGAGCTATCGGTCGTGTCGAGAATGGAAATCGCCATAATGTGCACCTTGTGCACGGCCAGTAAGCCAAGGATCTCATTTAGGCGGCCAACTTTGTTGTCGGCATGGATCGAGAACTGGATGACGGGCTCAAAGCGGTTGGGGTCGCGTAGGACATCGGAACTCATTTTCAAAGTCTAGCGCGAGTTCGCCGTCTATTGCACGACTTTTCCTGCAGCTTTGGGTAGAGTTGGTTTCCTCCGGCGTTTGGCTGAAACTGCTTCACTCGATGTTCTGGACTTGTTCCCGGACCCTCTCGAGGGCGTTTTTGCAATCGAGAACGGCTCGGGTGATTTCGATTTGATTGGCCTTGCTGCCGATGGTGTTGAATTCCCGGTGAATTTCCTGGCAGAGAAAGTCCATTTTCCGGCCGCAGGAACCCCCGCTGCCGAGCAGTTCGTTGAATTGGTCGAAGTGGCTCGCCAGGCGTGTCAATTCCTCGGAGATATCACATCGATCGGCAAATAGAGCGATCTCTTTAAGCACGCGCTCGTCGCTGAGATCCAGTGCGAGGTTGAGCTGGCTCAGGCGCTCAAGGAGGGCGTCCCGGTAGCGGGCGACCGTTCCCTTGCTTTCCTCAGCAATGAGTTGTCGAAGCTCTTCGAGCTCGGCGATTCTTTCAGAGAGGTCGGCTTGCAGACGCTTACCTTCGGTCGTGCGCATGGAGTTCAGATCGTCAAGGGCCTTGAGAAATGCGGTTTTGATGTCCGCTTCGAGGTCCGGCCAGTTGGGGAGAGACGATTCGCCCTGCGTGCTCTGTGCGATACGAAGCAGGAGTTCACCGTCAGCATCGAGTTCGACTCCGTTTTTTTCGGCAAGCCCGGCGAGGTGCCGGAGCGTTTCTTCGATCAGCGCGTCGTTCCATTCAAGGCCTCCAGTTTTGGAATCGAGTGACTGGGGCTTAATGGTGGCCTGCAAACGACCGCGTTCGAACCTACCTTTTAGCCACTCGTTGCACTTTTGTTCCAGTCCGACCCATTCCCTCGGGCAGGAAACATTCAGATCGAGAGTCTTACGATTGACGGAAGTCAACTCGACCTCGAACTTAAGTCTGTGGGCGGGGGACTCCGCATCACCGGAGCCATAACCTGTCATACTTCGCATGCGGTCTTTTAGAAGAGATCCGTGGGCGGTAGCGATCTATTTTTTTAGCGGGCAGCGTTGCTTTGGCGGGAGCAACGATCCGGCCACAGCAGCCAATCCGCAGTGGTGGGGCCGAAGGCAGGTCCAAGTTTTCGTTGCAATTCCCTCTGATCAAAGCTTAATCGCGCGCCTTCTATGAAAATTTTAGTCGCAGACCGCATCTCTCCCATTGGAGTGGATTTATTTAAAGCCGAGGACGGGTTTGAAGTCGTAGAGGCTTACGGGTCCTCGCCGGAGCAGCTCCTCGAGCTGGTCCGGGATGTCGATGCGATAGCGGTGCGCTCGGATACGAAAATCACGGCAGATGTGATCGCGGGAGCGCCCCATCTGAAAGTCGTCGGACGTGCGGGGGTTGGTGTCGATAACATCGATATCGAGGCAGCCACGGACAACGGAGTGATCGTGATGAACACCCCGACCGG
>Ga0102948_1000522_pt1 | contig 15170 bp, 8 predicted proteins | sample SalPonA_A_H2O_MG_FD_78211 | JGI IMG/M metagenome (GOLD analysis project Ga0102948, IMG submission 78211) | Water microbial communities from South San Francisco under conditions of wetland restoration - Salt Pond MetaG R2A_A_H2O_MG | ecosystem: Environmental > Aquatic > Non-marine Saline and... | reverse complement strand
GATAACCGAAGCAAGTTGTACATTAATTTTAAGGCCCCTGAAGCCTCTCTCCCCGTGCTTTTGAATTCACCTAACGTGACACTAGAGCCATGGACAGACAGAGAAAACATTGTTAGCGCAGAGATAGCCCAAGTAGACTCGCGTATCAATGAAACCGATAGAACTTTGCGTGCCAGAGCCATTCTAGACAATTCAAAAGATAAATTTCGTCCCGGCATGAGTTTTCGCGTTAATTTAACCATCGAAGGCGACCGTTATGCGGCAGTCCCTGAGTCTGCCTTGTTGTGGGGCGCTACAGGCGCATACATTTGGCTTGCAGAAGAAGGCAAAGCAAAAAAAGTGAATGTGAATGTCCATCAGCGATTGCGTGGCACTATTTTGGTTTCGGGCGACGTTAACGCTGGCGACACCTTAATTGCCGAAGGCGTGCAGCGCCTTCGCACTGGGCAAGCCATCACCACGGAAATCGCAGGGGGACCAACCGGTGAGTGATAACCAGCTTTCATCACAATCAAACGATCTTCCCTCTTTAGCAATTCGCCGCCCTGTTCTTATCATTGTACTTAACCTGCTTATCGCGATTGCAGGTTTTGCTGCATTGAGCGGCCTAGAGGTAAGAGAACTCCCCGATGTAGATACGCCTCGCGTTACCGTAACAGCAACCTTTCCTGGCGCATCGCCAGAAACCGTAGATGCAGAAGTAACGAGTCGATTAGAAGGCGCGGTAGCGCGCGTTAGCGGTGTAAAAAACATCTCAGCACAAAGCGAAGAGAACTCGGCTAGAATTCGCGTAGAGTTTAGACCAGGCGTTAACTTAGAAGACGCTGCAAACGAAACCCGAGAGTCGGTTAGCCGTGTTCAACGACAACTGCCCGATGATGTAGAACAGGTTGCAATCATCAGAGCTGACAATGATGCACAAGCAGTGGTGAGTCTAGCGATATCAAGTAATACGTTAGATATGGAAACACTCACCGAGCGCGTTAACACCGATGTCGCCCCCCTCTTCCTTAGTATCCCAGGCGTTGCTGATGTAAACCTTCGCGGCGACAGAGAGCGTGTGCTTCGCGTATCGGTTGACCCACTTCGCCTTACCAGTTTTGGTTTATCAATGCGCGATATCGCTGATGCGTTGGCCCTTGCACCTTTTGATGTACCAGCGGGCAGCATTCAGTCTGAAGAGCAAGCGCTTATTGTGCGCGCAGACGCAACGTCTGTAACCGCCCAAGATGTCGGGGATATTGTTGTCTCTGGCGACATTCGCATTAATGATGTCGCGAGCGTTTATTTCGGCCCTGCCGATTCTAGCAGTATGGTAAGACTTGACGGAATGCCAGTGATAGGGCTGGGGATCATCCGCCAAGCTAGCTCAAATACCATTGAAATTTCTGATGAAGTGCTTTCAATGGTTCGCGACCTAGACAAACGCTTTACCGACATGAATATTATCGTGACCGCAGACGATGCTGAGTTTATTAGAGACTCGGTAAAAGAGGTGATTATTTCGCTAAGCCTAACGGTAGCGCTAGTTGTGGTTACGCTGTTAGTGTTTATTGGCTCGTGGCGCGCAACCATTGTGCCCGCACTGTCGATACCGGTATCTCTAGCAGGCGCATTAGCCATTATCTGGGCAATGGGCTTTTCTATTAATATTCTGACACTACTAGCGTTAGTGCTAGCAACGGGCATGATAGTCGATGACGCTATTGTCGTTTCAGAAAATATCCAACGCCGACGCGCGATGGGTCTTGGTGCCCGCGCCGCTGCGGTCATTGGCACCCGTGAAGTATTTTTCGCCGTGGTGGCAACCACAGCAGTACTTGCATCCGTTTTTATCCCTATTGCGTTTCTCCCCTCCACCGCGGGGCGATTATTTAGAGAATTTGGCGGTGTACTAGCGGGCGCAGTTATTATTTCCTCGTTTGTTGCTTTGTCACTTGTACCCGCATTAACCGCGCGGCTTGCGGTGAAGAAAGGTCAGTCAAATAAAAGTAGCTTCTTTAGTGCCACCTTTGGCCGCTTTGGGCATGGCTGCCTGAAACTGTATCAAGTATCGCTACTGAAGGCCCTTAAATACGGATGGGTGGTTGGGGTGTTGAGCCTCGCTGCTGGAGGCGGTGCGTACTTGCTGTCTCAAAATATCGACAACGAGTTATTACCCAGTGAAGATCGCGGCACGATAAGAATTTTTGCAAGAGGGCCAGACGGTGCAGGGCTCAATTTTATGGACAGACAAGCAGAAAAAATGGAAGAAATGTTATTGCCCTATGTTGAAAATGGCACTATCGATTCTTTGTATACTGTTGTTGGTCAGTGGGATCCTAACATCGTTTTCATTACTGCACCGCTAAAGCACTGGGATGAACGTGATGTATCGTTGCAAGACGTAGTAAACGAAATCCGACCGGGCCTTCAATCGATACCCGGCGCGCCAGGTAACGCTTTTGGTGGCAACAGCCTTAACCTTCGTGGACAAGGTGGAGGCTTAGAAATGGCCTTAACCGGAGATACGTATGAAAACATTTTTGTCGCCGCACAGGCGTTCGCCAGAGAAATAGAAACCGCGATGCCCGAACTTGGACGGCCTAGAGTGAGCTATGATCCTACCCAGCCACAGATGCGCGTGAATATTGATAGACGACGCGCTGAAGAGTTGGGGGTACCATTAAATGATATTGCCAGTGCTTTGCGAGCAGCCGTTAATGGTGATGACATTGCTGACTTGAACGTGGGCGATCAATCTATCCCTATTATGCTTCAAACTAACAATAGGAATACGATAAACCCGTCAGACCTTACAAACTTATACGTTAAAAGTGTCGATGGAAATTTAGTTCCGCTTTCTAGTGTCGCGTTTATCAGCGAAGAAGGGGTAGCGGCTGAATTAGAACGGCAAGCACAACGTCGCGCCATTGAACTAGAAGTGGAGCTACCGGAAGATAAAGCCCTCAGTGAAGTGGTCGACGAGATTCGCTTGCTATCACAGGACGTATTACCCGACGGTATTGGTTTAATATTTTTAGGTGAAGCGCAAACGTTTGAGGAAACCTCAAAACAAGTAGCACTAACCTATGTGCTTGCTTTCGTGATTGTACTGCTGGTCCTTGCCGCTCAGTTTGAGAGTGTAAATAGCGCTGTTGTGGTTATGCTTACTGTGCCCTTTGGTATCGCCGCTGCCGTATACGCCCTGTTTCTTACCAGTACGTCTATCAATATCTATTCGCAGATAGGCTTAGTCATGCTGATAGGTTTATTGGCGAAAAACGCGATTTTGCTAATCGAATTCGCAGACCAATTACGAGACAAAGGTTATAGCGTTTATGACGCAATTGTTGAAGCAGGCACGGTGAGATTACGCCCTATTATGATGACGTTAGTGTCGACCATTCTAGGCGGGCTGCCCCTTATACTCTCTACTGGTGCAGGTGCTGAGGCAAGAAATGCAATTGGCTGGGTAGTGTTTGGCGGCTTGGGCATTGCGGTCGTCTTTACGCTCTATCTTACGCCTGTTATGTATCTCGCGTTAGCAAGGTTCACTAAACCGAGAGCCGATGAAAGTGACCGGTTAGCACAAGAAATGAAAGATGCTGAGGCACAAGCCTTGTAACGCCAAAACGTGAAAACGCGCTGCAACGGCAGCGCGTTTTTCATTCGTGATTATCAAATTTTACTGTAATGAGCCGCGTCACTTTATACCCGTTGCATTAATACGCTTTACAGAACGCCTTCATTTTTGCGGTCTCGGTAAATGCCAGCATTTGATCGACCAATTTATCGAAATACGGGTTGTAAGTTAGTCTAGCGAATACCTTATTATCCTCTTCCATTCCCCAAGGCCCAAACCAGACGGTTTCGCCGTTCAGGCAGCGTGCTTCTTTCTCTGCTGACTGACCATTATCACAAAGTCTAAAACTACCTTGCTCACCATAGAAAACATTATAGGGAGAAAATAAAGGGCTCATATGCGACGCTGCACCCACGCGCTGCTTCGGCAACAGCATTGGTTGGACAATAATATGCTTACCACCACCTAAAGGCTCGGGAGCAGAGGAAGGTGGGTCATCAGCAGTAGGTGTATTAAGAAAAGTAGGTTGCGTTCCTTGCCAGATTAAACACTTTTTACTCGCGACAAAATTATCCCGGAACTGCTCTGCCACGCGCTGCGTATCGACAACGCTGTCTTGCGCAGCAACTACCATCATCACCGGTGTATTAATAGGTCCCGTGGTAAATGCCTTTTGTAATGCATTCACACTCTCTTGATACGCACCAAACCCCTGCATAGCAGTGGAGTTATAGCGAGTAGGATTGTCTTCTTCTTCAACATTAGGCCAAGGCAGTAATCCATCGATATACGGGGCAAACTTGGAGATAAAAAATCGCGACTGAAAAGCTGGTGAAAAAAGCATTAACCCTTCAATGTCATCGTTATGAATTGCAAGCAGTGTCGTTAAATTAGCACCTGTTGAAAAACCACCAGCGTACACCTTATCCACCTCTTGCATAAACTGTCGTAGCTGAAATGCGGTTTCGTCGTACCACTTATCAAACGTTACATCGAGCATATCGCCAAGCTTGGTGCCATGGCCCGGTAACAATATTGTTCGTACGCGAATACCGTTTTCACACAATACGGCAGCAATATCTTGCAAAAAATAAGGTGAATCGCCTAATCCGTGTACCAAAAAAACGCCTTTGTCTTTGTTTTGACTATGACACTCGAATGGCATATTCATTTCGCGTTCAGCGTATTGGTTATCAGTGATAAAAATACGGTTGTTATCTATCCATTTTTCAATTTCTTTTTGGTAGTTATTGAAAGGCGCGACGCCTAACGGAAACGCATCAGAACTGGCAACAAACCGAGGGGCGTCATTTGATTGGCAAGCAGAAAGAAGCCCCAGTACACCAAGGGTAATGAGGCTTCTATGAATATATGTACAACAAGAAAATATTTTCACGAAGACAGCATCGTATCCTCATTTTGACTTGATGCTCGATTACGCCCAGAAATCAATGCTTTGGCAAGTAATTTATGAGTCAGTAACGACAAGAGCTCAGTCTCTTCATCACTTCTCTCACCATCTACACCGGTCATTTCTATTGCCACTTCCATGGCCTTTTCAGCATCAAACGATAAATCATCCTTTAGTGCCCTGATGTAGGTTAAGGTTTCACCCGTATCAATTGATTTTCGAGTTTGGTAAATAGTATCGTTAAGAAATGCCTCTCGGCAGATTGGGCTTTGCCAGTCTAGGCTTTCAACAACACTGTTCAGGTAGTCTTGTTCGGTGAGTGTGACCATCCTATCTGACTGATAAAGAAGAACAGATAGTTTGATTAGCGCTTCGTTAAAACGCTGCAGTTCAGATTGTTGCATAAATAAATCCTCTTCGTACTGTACGCGGCAGTACCACTACATAACCCGCATCCTGCGGATGTCCTTAAGGCGTCTAAACGCCACCTTACATACTCGACACGATGCAAATTTATTAAGATGCACGGCTCTCTATGTAAGCACCATCATGCTGCACCTATATTACAACTGAGTACGACATGATATGTGAATTATATGTTAACAACATATTACAGTATAGAAGATAGTTGCGATTTCCAAAAAATAATAAGTTATAAAAACGTTCTATCGCAAACCAAGCGTTATATCGTTTATATAAAAATTACCCGAGAATATCTCATCATTTTTACCTTGCGTTTCTAGCGCAAAGAATTGTTTATCCTCATCACTCAACGCTTGATAGCCACCAATGACTTGATAAATCCAGACTTCTGGGTCAAACGCTAAATTGTGCTCTTTATAGTAATCTAATGCGGTTTTGGATTGCCCAGAATCAATAATGTCACAAAAATAAGCGTCGATAGCGACGTGAAGCGGATCCTTTTCCAGTGATACGGTCGATTGTGCAGCGACATCAATATCGGACGGTGTGTTGTCTTCGTGTTTCTGCTGTCTTTTATGGACGTGTGTCAGCGACCCGACAATCTCTTGATACGTCGTTTCATGCTCAACATGATTAACATCGGCAACCGCGTCACCCATGACATTTTCGGTTTGATTAAACAAGATTGGCACATTCGTCAAATTAACGTAGTTACCTGGTGTAAAATCGGGCTGTTGCTCCATATGAAGCAGGTAGCCTTTAAGAAGTCTGGTGCGGCCTTGAAACTCTCTAAAGCGACCAAGCAAGTCTAGTAGGCGAGCCTGTACGACCGATAGCTCCTGAGCCGCTTTAGAAAAACGCTGCTGTAGCGAAACTACAAGAAGGTGGCGCAGCTCTCTGTTTGATCCCGCCAGTTCGCTTAATTCGTCAAACCTAAAACACTCTAGCTGCCCAAGTAAGTCAGTGACCTGTGCCTGTGCTAATTCGTTCTCTCGAATTTTAGCCTCGACTGACGACACATAGCCGAATTCGTTATTGATGCGACTGAACATCACACGAACGCTGTTGCTCAACGACTCAGCAAGTTGATACACATGCTCGGTAAGATCGCCCATATGTGCAGCAGCTTCATGGTATTTATGATAATGCAGCGCTTCTTTGTAATGCTCGGTAAGGGTTTTTAAGCTCGCCAACGACGCGCCAATGTTCGCGTTGATCGTTCTGTTGCGTTCGTCTTGTAAGCTCCCTTCAAGCAGCGCCCTTACTGCACTTTTAAGCCTTAGCTCACTTTGCGCTTCAGGCCGCCACAGCACGCCTAGCTGTACTAGTTGTTCCAGCACTTTAGGGCTGTGGTCTCGCTCAACCACTGCACCATTAATATAAGCATGCATAATAAGGTCGCTGTGCCTACCAAGCGCATTAAGCAGCTTGGTGCCAGCTTGAAGTAACACTTGGCTCATAACAGACTACCTTGCGAAATCGCGGCCTCCGCTTGCTCGGACAGACTAAGCGCTTCGGTCTCATCAATAAAACGTAGTATCTCGTAGAGGTGCTCAACCTTTCCGGTTCCCAAATAAATCTGTTTATCGGGATTGGGTTTAATCAAATAACCCAACTCGGTTAAACGCTTAAATACCTGTTTTAGCTGCCCGTCTAAATTAACGCTTAATGATCCAAACATACGGTAGCGTGAAATTTTTTCGAAAGCCTCAGCATATGCCGGCGTATCTTCAATCGTTGTCTGAAGCTCATTGAGCCGTATGGCGCTTCCCATAGTGATAGGCATATCAGATTCGTTCGCTTGTTGAACTAGCAATAGCCATTCGACCAACGGAACCAGGTTAGACGTCATATCTTGAAACTGTTGCGTAAGGACTTTGCGCTCAGCCTCACCAATAGTAAGGTAACTCGCAAAAAATACATCCCCTTCGGCGGTTGTTGACAAAGTACGGTTTAGCAACGAAAGGTGCGGTGTGAGTTTTTCTACATTCTCGCGAGATTTCAAAAAACGCCAGGCTTCCTCGTCGGTAACTTGGCAGATGAAACCACCTTTTAATAATATGCTTAACACTCGCCCTTGTTCAGTCATCATAATGCTGTCTCCTTGCTGCTTACTTCTCCGTCTTTTCTCGCTTTTATGCGCGCCGCAATTGCATTGGTTGTTGGCTGAACCACCTGCAACTGTCTTGAGACCTTGTCAATAAGGTAACGGTTTTCAAACAACGTAAGTACTTCTGACTCTGGGTTTGGAAATGCCCCTACCACACTAATGTTGTTGTTCTGACAGGCATCGAAAATCTTTTTTACGTTACTTTGATGAAGAGTGCCTAATTCATCGATAGGCCAGTGCACGGTCGCATCCGCATCGCCACGCAGTAAGCGTGTAAAGGCTAGTAAGAATTTACATAAAATTAAGTAAGCCATACCGTGACTTGATGACTCATTGAGTTGTCTATCCGTTCGAATGACAAGGTCACTATTACCCTCACGTAAGTGCAGCTCGATATCAAGCAACTTACTAATACCACCCGTGAGCGCCGCACGGCCTAAAATATCCAGAACGCGTCGCATACTAAGACCGTATTCTTCTTCTGGGAGTTCATTGGCCCCCTCTTCCATCCAATGTTCGTATAGCTTTCTAAATTGTTCTAATTCAGGCCAGAACTCTAACTCACTAATGCGTGAGCGGATTTTCACGGCAGAGTCAGATACACCGTCTAAGAAAAGCTCGCCATCCACTTCCTGCGTAATGCGTCGGCTTTGCGAAACAATACGTTTATCGATGTCCGCCAAAACGAAGTAGTACTGCGATAAATCTGCGCCGAAAATCCGTCCCTGCTCTCTTAGCCCTTGCAGTTTTTGCGGCACAATAACGTTCAACAACTGTGCAAGGTGCGTCACCATTCTGCGGTGATCTATACCTTTCACACCATGCGCGTTGATTGTGGCACACTCTTCTCGCGCACGTTCCCATGTATCAGATAACCCTGTACCGGCTTGCGCTGCAATAAGTTGATCAAAGCGCTCTACATACGCACGGATATCACTAAGGAGATTTTCACGCTCTTGGAGTTGGCTCTGTACTTGAGAAATACGCTGGCCAATGTTGACATCATCGTGCGTGACATCCACGTCTTCATTACCACCATGAAGGGGTAATTTAGCCAACGTTTTACTAAGTATCTTTACATGCTCTGCATGTTCACTCGCAACATTTAGCGTATGTTCAAGTGTGCTATGCGTTTCAATCAGCGCTTCGCGCGTCGTTTTATAGGCACTTTGTTTTTGAGCAAGATTTCGTTCAGATTCACCAAGTAGCTTTCTCGCTTTACCTAGCGCTTCTTGCCACACCACTTTTTGCTGCATAAATACATTGCTGTACCAACGCTCGTAATCGGCCACTTTATGTCGTTGACGTTCAGTCGCGGCTATCTTCTCTTTTAATGTGTTGATCAGCTTTTTAAGTTGTCCAATCTCATCAATATCGACACCACGATTACTGAGTTCATTTTCAAGCCACTTTTGCATTTCAGCACGATCTTGAGCTGCACTGTCTCGCGCTTTTTTAATATCGCTGTCTAACTGAGCAATACGGGCATCACTATCTGCAATAAGTTGCTGCCAATGGAAGCTATGCTCTGTTTCAGCTTCACGCTGTTGGTCTTTTAGTTCATCCCGGCGCAGGGCGAACTGCGCATTGGCTTTCTTCAGTTCATTTTGGTTAGCATCAAGCTTATTACGAGACTTCTTCTTGCGTTCAGAAACTGCCTGTTGATATTCACTTAACAAGGTGTCTCTGTCTTGCTGAGCCCGCTTACGGCTCGCTTCTGCACTTTTTACTGTGTTCTCCGTTTGCGTTACTTCTAACTCAGCATTGCGTACTTCTTCATTTGCTTTTGCTAATCGCTGTTCGCACTCATTTTGCGCAGCAAGCGCGGCAGCTTGATTAACTTCGATTTCTTGCAGTTGTGCCTTTAATGCCTTCTCATTTTGCGCGTATTCGGGCGTGTCGAGCTCAGATAGCGATAACATGACCCCCATTACACTGCTATTGTCTGATGCCAACGAAGGTGCTAAATCGCTGCGTTCTAAGAGCTCTGGGCGAATAATTTTGCCAAGCGACTGTTCCCAATCTTCAACATTTTCTCGCAGAAATTCGAGTAACGATCCCTCACCGGGATATAACAGCCCGTTAAGTTTAGCTAAGGCTTTTTCTTCTTTTTGAAATACAATTCGCGCCTTATCTAACGCTGATGATGTGAGTTTTCGTTGCTCAACGGTTTTTGCGAAACGCTGTTGTGTTTGTCTTAACGCTACACGCGCTGCGTCCTCATTAATTGAGGCTTCTTTTATCGTTGCATCAAGTAAATCTAGTTGCGATTGTTCGAATTCGTTGTAACCCGCATTATTCAACGACGTTTTGAGTTCCGCCTCAGCCACTTTCAGTGCATTAATCGCTTCATTGTGCTCTTGCTGTAACGCAGCAACCTGTGCGTTAAAGTCGTCTTTAATGCGAGAAAGCGCATCGTGCTCTTGTTTACGCTGCTCTGCTTTACGTTCGGTGGCTTCGTGGCGTTGCTGTGAAAGTTGTTCAAGCGTTTGTGACAGGGTTTCCCCGCGTTCAGCTAAGCGTTTGTTATATGCCGATTCAATGTCTTGATGCTTTTCAGTCAACAGAACGTAACGACTGTCCGCATCTTCCTTTTCGTTTTTCCACTGTGATAGGTTGGCAACATCTTGCTTTAATTGCTCAATGTCTTCGTCTTGCCAATGATCGAACTCTTTTTCAACCGTATCCAACTCACTGGTATATTTCTCAACATCGGCACGTGTTGAAGAAATCACCTGATTGAGATGGTCTCGCGTATCATGCCACTCACTATCGGTTTGTTTGCGTAAAAAACTATTTTCATCCACTTCGCGCTTGGTTTTTTCAATACGCGAAGCCAAATACGTTTTATCAAGTTCAAAGCCATATTTTAGCGTAGCAAGCGCTTGTTCTGATGATGTTAATGCAAGGTCGGCTTGCTCTAACTTTGCGAACTCTGGCCGTATTTTTTCAAACTGTTTGATCAGCTGGCATTCTTTAATCCAGTCATCAACCCGTTGTCGACTTAAGCCTGACGTCGGCGGGGTAACCCCATCTTCTTCTAAAATGGCGGCGATCATGGCCTTAATGGTTTCCATTTTGCCTTCTTTCGAATGTACCGCCTTTGCCAGTTTTTCAATATGGCGCATGTGCTTTGCAGGTTCACATAAGCTAAATACTCTGGCGTAACCTAATAGCTCACGGGCGTTATTCCCCTGATTTAGCACACCTTGATCATTTTGAATAATAGCGCGAAAGTCTTTTGTATTGAGCAGGCTGGTAGTGAGCACATTATTTCGTTTCATAGCGCGGGCCAATTCTGCACTGCTTACGCTGGTATGTTTACCGCCCTTCTGCTCAATGAGGTAGTCAGAGACATCAAATGGCTTCCCTACTAATCGATAATTTACACCGGTTCCGTTTGAACTAAGTACAGCCTGGCACAAATCGCCCTCGGCGCGGGTATATTCATAGATAATAAAGCTGGAGAGTCTTGGCAGATACCAACGTTCAAAACTGTCGCGCGTTGCGGGTACTACGCGGCTGGGATATTCGCCGTAGAATACGGGGATAAGGCGTTGAAGTGTCGTTTTACCCGATGCATTAGTTCCACAAATGTTTGTGTGACCATCAAGCTTTAATTCAACAACGCCAGGTAAATGCGTGTCGATGAGAATAATGCGTTTTAAGCCTGCCATAATGTTCCTGTATTCGATACGGTTCGTGCTTTTAGTTTTTCATTTTTATTTGGTTAAAAGCGTGATTACTGCACGTAAATGCTACTTACCATCTAACGAGCCGGTCAGTGTATTATGAAACGGAAAGTTTGCACAGATTTAGGCGTTGTTGTTGCGCAGATAACGCACTATTTAACACAAATATTGAACGTAAAACGCCTTCATATAAAAAACGGGGCCGAAGCCCCGTTTCAAATAGTGTGTATCGTATTACCTCATTTAATTAAAATGTGGGTAGCACAGAGACAGATTCTGGAGCAACAAAAGGTGCACTATAGTCAGGGGCGATGTCTCCTGACGGCGAATTAAGAATATTGTCGAAGCGAAGTACTAATCCATTAGACTTCTCTGCTACATAAACATTCCCATTGCTAAGCATTAAATCAACAGGGTTACCAAGCTGAGATAGCGGCCCTGAGATATTGACATCTACATCCGTGATCCCCTCGGCCATTCTAGCGCCTGAAATAACATAAAGTTTTCCATCGCTTGCATCTGCTGCACTGCCTACATCTGATATTACCAAGCTGTCACTTTGGCTATCATAGTCAATGCCATGAATGTTGGTAGGGGCATTGAATGCCACACCACTGCTCGCAGGCGTGATAAGTCTGTCTTCACCAACTATTAGACTTTCTCCACTATCAAGACGTCGAAGTACTTCATCAAATACCGCTACCGTTCCGTTGGTGAGCGCGAGAAAAGCACTGTCGGTCACAGGGTCATAGTCGACATCCCATGGCCTCGCATTATTCGACGCTTGTAACGTAAGCATGGGAGCGACATCACCCGAAGCACATGGCGAGAACACGCGAACAGCGGGGGTGTTTTCATTCACATCAGCAACAAAGACGAGACTGTCATCAGAAGACACATCCAGGCCTTTAGGCGCGATAAGCCCGGTATTGTCACCAACAATCATGTGGTCATAACGGTCGCTGTAAGCGTTATTAGCGCGAGGGCCGTTAATACGATTAATGACCAATAGCCCCCCGGTAGCCGTTTCAGGGTTGTCAAATGTGACGACAGCGTCACCATTTGTCATATAAGAAGCACTTTCTATACTCATATTGCTATCAAATGTGCCGCGTTCGCTGCTAAGTAACGCATTGAGTGTTGAAACCTGTCCTGTAGATTCGCTGTCGACAGAAGGGTTACTTGATACTGATACCCCTGCTATCGGCTTTATCGTTATACCATCGTCCGACCCATCTATTTTGATCATTGGTTCTTGATATTGAACGAGTGACTCTGGTTTAACTGATGCGGTTGATAACGTTGGCATTACATCGCCACTTTCTCCGTTAAATATATTGGAGAATACTAAAATAGCATCGTTCGATTTTTCGGCAACGCGCAGATCCGAACCGGTTAACACAATATCGACAGGGTTACCTAACATGGTATTTGTACCGCCAATCTGGCGCTTAGGCACTACGCTCCCGTCAGCGCTCGCCGCACTCTCGATAACGAATAATTGGCCGTCGTCAGCGATAGAAGCATCGCCAACATCTGAAACGATAAGACGGTCAGACATCGGCTCGTAAACAATACCATGCAGGTTAACCGATATTTGATTACCTTCATTATCGGATGGCACAAGAATACGCATTACCGAGGGAGAAAAGTTAGACGCTATTACATCATCATAAACGGCAACAGTGCCATCGGTAAGCGCTACAAACAATCGATCAGCATTCTCATCAAAGGCGGCATCCCACGGCTTTGCTGATGTAGCCAGCTCTGTAATAGGTGCTACATCGCCAGCGGCCTGTGAGCCAAACACGCTTATATGTTGCGCGTTAAAATCAGCAACAAAAACAACCCCCGCTTCCTGAGCAAAAGCGATACCTTTAGGGTTGACTAACCCGGTATTCGCACCCGTTATTTCGTGCCCCGATGTCATCAAATACCCTTCACTACCATTAAATCGGCACAATGAGCGGATGAGTGGCAAATCACTGTCTCCCGCTTGTATCAGCGTTCGACTCTCGGTATAGCTGAGCCCTTCATTTGCGCCTGTAGATACAGTGCCAAGTACATTCGCATTTTGATCGACCGTAGATACTGTGTTTCGATTGCTATCACCATTATTAGCAACGAAGAACGTGGCAGGGTTGAAACTTGGTGCGCCATCAACACCTGGCGCTCCATCTGCACCCGGTGCACCATTTTGGCCTGCGACACCGTCAATACCATCTTCTCCATCACATGCACTTAACGCCATCACCATCCCTGCTGCCAACAAAGAAATTTTTAGCTTTTTTTGCGAGGTTTTGTTGTTTTCCATTTCCATCTCCACATTTGGTTTAATTACATTGACGTCAAAACGATGTCGCCATGTTAATAAAGCCAAACGTATGAGGAATAAAACTGGATGCAAAAAACAAAAAACCTCAATACACGGCGTGCAATTGAGGTTTTTTATTTAATGGAATTGGTTTTTATCGAGGAGGGAAACCGCCACCGCCGAAGCCACCTGGGCCACCAAAACCGCCTGGACCGCCTGGACCACCTGGGGGCATCATGCCTTTCATCTGACGCATCATTTTTTTCATGCCGCCGCCAGACATTTTTTTCATCATTTTCTGCATTTGCGTAAATTGTTTTAGCAAACGGTTTACGTCTTGTATTTGTGTTCCAGAGCCTGCAGCTATACGGCGCTTTCGCGAGCCTTTTATTGTTTCAGGACGCGCGCGTTCACCAGGTGTCATTGAGTTGATAATAGCTTCCATCTGGTTAAACTGCTTGTCATTGGCCTGATCTTTGATTTTATCAGTCATGTTGCCCATACCAGGAAGCTTATCAAGCATCCCCATCATGCCGCCCATGTTTTTCATTTGCTCAAGCTGGTCTTTAAAGTCCTGAAGGTCGAAGCCTTTTCCTTTCTGTACTTTCTTCGCAAGCTTTTCAGCTTTGCTCTTATCAACTTTACGTTCGACCTCCTCGATAAGGCTGAGAACATCGCCCATCCCTAAAATACGAGATGCAATACGCTCTGGATGAAACGGCTCTAACGCATCAACTTTTTCACCCATACCAATAAACTTAATTGGCTTACCGGTAATATGACGAACAGACAGTGCAGCACCGCCCCTCGCATCCCCATCGGCTTTCGTTAGGATAACGCCGGTAAGAGGGAGTGCGTCATTGAACGCTTTCGCTGTATTTGCAGCATCTTGCCCGGTCATCGCATCGACAACAAACAATGTCTCGATGGGTTTAACGGCTGCGTGAAGATCTTTGATTTCACCCATCATGTCAGTATCGACATGTAAACGCCCCGCCGTATCGACAAGCAGCACATCGAAAAAGCCTTTTTTGGCTTCGTCTATTGCGCTTTCAACAATATCGACTGGGTTTTGCAGGATAGTTGATGGATGAAAAGTAACATTGACTTCTTCTGCAAGCGTTTCAAGCTGCTTTATGGCCGCTGGACGATATACGTCCGCACTGACCACCATGACCTTTTTCTTTTCGCGCTCGGTAAGGTATTTGGCAAGTTTACCCACGGACGTCGTTTTACCCGCCCCTTGCAGACCCGCCATTAAAATGACAGCCGGAGGCTGAGTGGCTAAGTTAAGCTTTTCATTCGCTTCCCCCATAACCGACTCAAGTTCAGACTGAACAATCTTAATGAATACTTGGCCAGGTTTTAGGCTTTTCGTAACTTCTGTTCCCACAGCACGTTCTTTCACTTGTGCTACGAAGGACTTTACAACGGGAAGTGCAACATCGGCCTCTAAAAGCGCCATTCTCACTTCACGCAGTGTTTCTTTTATATTGTCTTCTGTAAGACGCCCTTTACCACTCACATTGCGTAGTGTTTGGCCTAAGCGTTCCGATAAATTCTCAAACATAGTATGAAACTTCTTTTAATTTCAGACGTAATGCGCATAGTGTATCGCAAAAGCAGTAACTAACGTACCATCAAAATAAGTAAAT
>Ga0102948_1000521_pt1 | contig 15174 bp, 12 predicted proteins | sample SalPonA_A_H2O_MG_FD_78211 | JGI IMG/M metagenome (GOLD analysis project Ga0102948, IMG submission 78211) | Water microbial communities from South San Francisco under conditions of wetland restoration - Salt Pond MetaG R2A_A_H2O_MG | ecosystem: Environmental > Aquatic > Non-marine Saline and... | reverse complement strand
CAGAATTCGGCCAATTATCCAGATCAGGAGGCACTTTACATGGGGTATGGGAACAGTTTGATCTTACAGGGAGGCTTTCTGCTACTTTTCGACGCCTATGCATACAGGGTGCATCATAATCACGCCAAGCAACTTCCAATATTGAATAAAGTATCATTCAGCCCGACGATGAACGGCTTGGGCCTTCGCGTTGCGTTGAATTGATTTTCATTTATACGAATGCAAAAAAATCCCCCCGGCGCGCAGCGCCGGGGGGACACATGGTTTTGTGATTGGTCTAGGTTCCAGGTTTAAAAGTGTAAACTGCGCTAAGACTAAGTAAGCAAGTGAGTTTTGTGAAAGTGTTACCGCATGTAGATTTTGCTATTTTATGATGGATTGATGTGTTTTAGTGTTGATTCATACGGAAATCAGCATAAGCAGTCATGCCACCATGCTCTGCTTGGTCTAGACCATCGAGTTCTTCTTCGCGGTCGACGCGTAATCCCCAGACCTTACCAATCGTGACTAGGAATGCCTAAGAACATGTGACGGACATAAGTCCGACAAGTCCTACTCCGATGAGCTGCACAAGGAATTGGTTCCACGAAGCCAAGGCACCGAAAATTCCAACGGCTAAAGTGCCCCAGATCCCTGTGCCAAGGTGAACCGCCACAGCACCGACAGGATCATCCAGCTTGAGGCGATCCAAGAGAGAAACGGCCAGTACAACGATAAGTCCACCGATACTGCCTACAAGTACGGCATCCATAATGCCCATTTGATCGGCGCCTGCGGTGATGCTCACTAAACCGCCAAGTATCCCGTTCATAAACATGGTGAGGTCGAAGTTTTTATAGTAGAGATGAACGAATCCCGCTGCGGATAATCCACCGGCCGCTGCAGCTAATGAAGTAGTCGTTAATACGAGGGATGTAAGTCCAGGGTCAGCGCTAAGCACAGAACCACCGTTGAAACCGAACCAGCCTAACCATAGGATCAATACTCCTGCTGCTGCGAATGGGATATTGTGACCTGGGATTGCACGTGGCTTTCCGTCTTTACCAAATTTGCCAATTCGTGCGCCAAGTTTGGCGATGTAGAGTAATGCGGCCCATCCACCTACAGAGTGAACAAGGGTTGATCCGGCGAAATCGTAAAAGCCCCATTCGTCGAGGAATCCGCCTCCCCATTTCCAAGAACCGATGATCGGGTATACAATACCCACATAGAGCATGGAGAAGGTGAAGAAAGATCCGAGTTTGGCGCGTTCTGCGATGGCACCAGATACAATGGTCGCAGCAGTTGCGGCAAACATGCCTTGGAATAAGAAATCTGTCCAATAGGTGTATCCCTCATTATAGTTGAGGTCAAGCCCTGCTTCTCCAATTGGACTTTCTAGACCAAATAGGCCCACGAAATAATCCGGCAAGACTCCGTGCCAAAAACTTGCCGGGTACATCAGATTAAACCCTATAAAGGCGTAAAGGACGAGTCCGATACTAATAATAAAGAAGTTCTTGAAGAGGATGTTTATTGTGTTCTTTTGTCGAGTTAGGCCTATTTCCAAAAGACTAAAACCAAGATGCATGAAAAAAACCAATGCGGTGCTGATCATCATCCAAAGGTTGTTTACGGTAAGTGTAAGTGATGTCTCCATGTGTTGTGAGTTATTTCAAGGTTAGACCGCCACTTTCGCCGGTTCTTATGCGGTAAGCTTCTTCTACGGGTACTACGAAGATTTTTCCATCGCCCACTTCTCCAGTTTTAGCCGCGCTTAGAATAGCCTTTACAGTAGCATCTACGAAATCGTCATTCACCACAATGCTTAGGAATCGACGTTGGATGTCTGAAGAGCTGTAGGCTACACCTCTGTATAGATGTTCCTTTTTTTCATGACCTACTCCTGTTACGTCCCAGTAACTAAAAAAATAGACATTGACTTCGTGAAGCGCATCCCGCACCTCATCGAATTTGGATTTTCTGATGATTGCTTCAATCTTTTTCATAATTCCAGGGGGTTATTTGAAGCAAACGTAGCAAATTCATCCATATACCCCCTAAAAAAACAGGGTAATGAATTAAAAATTGAATTAAAATGAGTTTTATACCCTAAAATTTAAGGGGGTGTATAACCGGAAAATCAGATAATAGAAGTATGTGCCCCCTCAAATAGAGGGGTGGTCTTTTAAAAATTGTAGATGTTATGGTTATTCTGCCATAGGATAAGGAGATATCTACCATGAATCGCATAGAATTACTCAATTGCTTTTAACGGGAAGCAATTAGATTCCGTCGGTTGAGTGAAACCCTGAGTCTAGAAGTTCTCAATAAAAGCTGGGACAAAAAAAATCCCGACCAGAGACTGATCGGGATTCCAAAGGTTTACTAATTTGGCCACGCGACAATTGGTTTGAAAGCGTAACCTAGGGTTATTGGTTTATTCAAATGTCAACCAAACTTGAACAAGGTTTCTTATATTTGTGTGTAAACGTATTTGTAACATGTTTAAAAAACGCAATTCACACATAGTTTTAGCCGTTTTGATAATGGCTTTAACATATTCAAAATCAGCGTATAGCGAAGGTTACGTGTCCTGGTTTTCTAAAGCGGATCGCAGTATTCATAGAATCAGTGTTTTAAACGGAAATTACGTTGTGTTTTATGAGAATCACACAGATACTTTGCCCGATTTTAAGGTGAATTTTTCAAATGAAGGCATCCGTTTAAACATTAGAGGTCACTTGTATGAAATAGGTGATCGTTTATTGGCTGTTTTTGGTGGGAGCGGAGCGGTCTTCCACGTGGATACAGCCAACAAGGAAATTAATAAGGTGGATCGAACCCTGTTTGCAGGTTATAACTTTGATTCCTATAGTTTTGAAAGACGGGACACCATATACTCATTTGGAGGCTATGGTTTTTGGGTTGAGAATAATCTACTTACCTATTATTCCGAGGTGCGTAAAGAGTGGAGTGTTTATTCTGCAGGGCCCTTCGCCCCGTATAATCCTGATTTTACGGATCAGCGGTCCTATAAGTTTTCGTTTTATGATCGCAGCGAGGACATATTATACATCTTAAGGCAGAGTGTTTTCTATGCCTTTAGTTTTAGTTCCAATAATTGGGAAAGATTGGGTCAGGTTCATGTAGATGATTTGTTCGCAGAGAAATCTTCTTATGCTGAGAGTATGGCTCATAGGCTAAACGATTCCACGGTAATTCTTTTTAGCGGTGCGCGGTCGTATTATGTCATACCCAAGTCTAATAAAATTTACGATGTAACCCTACCGAATGGGATAAACACGAACGGACAACGTACCCAGAACATTTTTGGTTTTAATTGCGGGTACGATTTAGAAAACGAAATTTTGATAACCAAGTTCTCAGATAAGTTGCCTCAAGGTTATTTGTGGGAATTCGTCAATCGTATTCCAAAAAAATACAACAGTGAGTCGGCGTTATACGATCGAGTATTTTTATCCACACAGGCAAGGCTGAATATCTCTCTTTTCGGATTTTTGCTCGTAGGTGGATTCCTGACGTTCAAAATCAGGAATAGATATCTTAAAAAGCGATCGCAATATTATTCAGAGGAGCAATGGAGGTTTATTCAGGCCATCGATAAAAAAGCACTTTCTACGGATGAATTGAATGTGATTTTGAATCTCAACGATTCTTCTTGGGAAGTTCAGCGACGCCGACGAAGTGAGTTCATTAAAAGCATGAATGAGTTGAGCATGAATCAACTGGGGTGTGAATTGGTCGAGCGTAGAAGATCTTCTGAGGACAAACGACAAGTGGTGTATACCATGAATGCTGATGCTAAGAGCAAATTGGCACGATTGATGTAATACACAAATCCTAACCTATTTAGTGATATGAAACGAATCGTTTTAGTCTGTGCCTTAGCTCTTTTGGCCCAAGGAGTTTCCGCCCAAAGTCGCTGGGGCTTGCGCACAGGTTTGAACTACAATTTAAATGGTATTGAATTGAACCAAGCGTTGAATTCGGCTCAGGGAATTTTTGAGGGTCAAACTCAAGACGATGGTTACCACCTTGGTGTTTTTGGCCGCCAGTTTTTAGGTGACCAATTGTTTGCGTCGGGCAGTCTGTTATACGGAAAGGACATGCAGTTCATAACACACACAGTTGATGGCGTTTCTACGAACGCCCGTTTCGACAACCAATTTGTGCAACTCGATGCAGGTTTAGGTATCCGATTACTGAAAACGGCTCGCGCAGAAGGCGGGATTCATTTCATCAATGCTATCGGCAATACAGCCTACAGCCAAACATTCGAATCGCCAAGTGCGGGATATAATCTTGCAATAGGCGTTGATCTATGGAAACTAAGCGTTGACCTTACTTATTACAGCTCATTACAAAATCATCAAGGGGATTGGAATGGAATTCCGCTGAGCTATGAGCGTTCTCAGTTCATGTTGAGTGTTGGGGCCAAACTTTAATTCCTTAGAAAGGTGTTTTTGGCACGGTACTTGTAGTCTATAAACTGTGCGTCACTAAATTGAGTGTAAGCGAGTAATTCATATTTGACGCGACATGGTTTTGTTCAACGAGCCTCTCCGTACCCCGGTGAGGCTCGTTTCTTTTATACCACCTTGAAACTGGCGGTTCCAAGGCCATCGACCTTTACTTCAACGTCTTTAGTTTCCTGGATAAAATGCGCCGCTGTTGCAGCACCAGCTAAAACCGTCATGCCTGCTTTTAGTGGAATATTGTATTGATGGGCTAAACGTGTAGCTGCGGCTAATGCCTCAAAAGGATTGTCTAAAATGGCGTCGCTATTTCCTTCGGCAACTGCATTGCCATCGAAAAATTGGACCATATCCAGGCCATTAAGGCCCAGTGGAATTTGGCACCAAGGCCCAACAGCAAAACAGCAAGAACTGCAATTATCGGCAACTACATCCTCCAAAGAGAATTTGAAGTTTTCATATCGGGAATCAATAACCTCTACTGCTGCGGCAACTCCGTCCACATAGTCCAAAACCTCATCCACACTCAACGGTCGATTGATATCCTTGCTCAAACGAAATGCAATCTCTGGTTCGGCGCGGGGGTGAATGCAGGCGCCGCTGTGCAGAGGCTTTTCGTTAGAGATGTGCATGTCCGAAGTGAGCTGCCCGATGATCATATCGTCTACGCCCATCTGGACCATTTTTGCTCTTGATGTGAATCCCATTTTTACACCAACAATAGCATGCCCTTCTTTAATTCGTTCAGCGATGAGCGCATGCTGTATGTGGTAGGCATCTTCTAAGGAGTACGTTTGCTCCGTTGAAAATTGAGCTCTCGGGGTTTGGGAACGTGCGCTTTCGTGCAGGGATTTTGCCCAGGCTTTATGGTCCATAGGTTAAAGTTTTATGCAGATGTTTTTAGGTTCTGTGAAGAATCGGAGTGCTTCGAAACCGCCCTCGCGCCCCACGCCACTCTTTTTAACGCCACCGAAAGGAGTTCTCAAATCACGCAGCAACCAGCAATTCACCCAGATAATACCGGCGTGAAGTTTTGCCGCTACCCGGTGCGCCGTGTGTAGGTTTGTGGTCCAAACGGTGGCTGCCAAGCCGTAGTCTGTGCCGTTTGCCAAGGCCAGCGCCTCTTCTTCTGTATCGAATGGCGTCAAGGTTACTACAGGGCCAAATATTTCCTCCTGATTCGTGCGGCATGTAGGGCCTAGATTTTCAAAAACGGTAGGTTCTATAAAGAACCCGTCTTTGCATCGGCCTTCGAGATTCACCGGGTTACCACCAGTTAATAGATTTCCACCTTCATCTAGAGCCAAGTTGATGTAAGAGAGGACTTTTTCAAAATGATCCTTGCTGACCACCGCGCCCGTGCGAGTACCTTCCTCCAAAGGGTCACCCACGGTGAGCCCCTTCACGCGCTCTACGAAGGCGGCCTTAAACTTTTCATAAATAGGGCGTTGTACATATATGCGCGATCCACAAAGGCAGATTTGACCTTGGTTCGCAAATGCAGCGCGTACGCTCGTATTCACTGCGTCTTCGAAATCACAATCGGCAAAAACGAGATTGGCATTTTTACCGCCCAATTCAAGGCTCAATTTTTTAAACATTGGCGCGGCTACCGCGGAAATCGCCTTCCCGGTAGATGTCCCTCCCGTAAAGGAAATAACGGGAGTATTCGGATGTTCCACGATGGCGGCACCAACTTCGGCGCCAAGACCGTGGACAATATTTAGAACTCCTTTTGGGAAGCCGACTTCATCCAAGATTTTACACAATAAGTATGCAGTAGCTGGCGTAACCTCCGAAGGCTTTGCGACCACGGTGTTGCCTGAAGCGAGCGCTGGTGCAATCTTCCAAGTAAACAAATACAACGGCAAATTCCATGGGGAAATGCAACCCGCCACCCCGATGGGTTGACGTAACGTATAGTTAAACCCGCCCGCACCCATGTCGTGGGTTTCATAGGCATCGTGAAGAATAGCAGTGGCGTAGAACTTAAAATTGTCACGGGCCCTAGGGATGTCCACTGTTTGCGCAAGTTTCAACGGTTTTCCGTTGTCGATACTTTCCGCAAGTGCGAGCTCATCCAATCGGGCCTCGATGGCATCGGCAACCTTCATCATCCATTGGCTTCGCTTTGCTGCAGGTAAATCGCGCCATGCCGGGAAGGCCTCTTGTGCAGCCTCAACCGCCAATTCAACGTCTTTTTTGTTGGATTTTGGGATGGTGCCATATGCCTCCCCTGTTGCAGGGTTAGTGTTGGTAAGCACTTGCCCATCAACGGGTTCGAGGAATTCACCTCCGATGTAATTCAGGATCTTCATAGCTTCTGTTGTAGCACTACGAATATAAGGAAGCAAAGGCAGGGAGAAATGCGGTCCGATTTTCTTAAATTGACATCCCAAAGCAAACACTCATGTCGGTACCAAAACCATTCAATTTTCAGAAGTGGCTAGAAGAAAACAGAGACCTTCTAAAGCCGCCGGTAGCCAATAAAAATCTAACTCCGGAGAGCGACGATTACATCGTTATGGTTGTAGCCGGGCCGAACGCACGAAAAGATTACCATTACAACGAGACCGAGGAATTCTTTTACCAATTGGAAGGAAATATCACGGTCAAGGTTCAGGTGGATGGTGAAGCACATGAACTTCATTTAGGTCCTGGCGACATGATGACTGTTCCTGCAAAAATTCCGCACAGTCCTATTCGTCACGAAGGCAGTATTGGCCTTGTGGTTGAACGCATTCGCGAGGGACGTGGGTTTACGGATGGACTTTTGTGGTTCTGTGACCATTGCAACACAAAATTGCACGATACGTACTTTGAACTGAAAGACGTTGAAAAAGACTTCATTCCTCACTTTAAAACATACTATGGATCGGAGGAACACCGAACTTGCTCTAACTGTGGGCACGTGATGGAAACAGACCCAAGATTCGTATAGTATGTGTGAGGTTACTTCAAGAAATTTTACGGTAGATATTCATACCCACATTCTGCCGGAGCACATTCCGAATTTCCGTGAGAAATTCGGTTATGGAGGCTTCATCAATCTTGATCATCACGTTCCGTGTCGCGCAAGAATGATGAAAGACGGTGAGTTCTTCCGTGAGATTGAAGACAATTGTTGGTCTCCAGAGGCACGAATGAAGGAATGCGGACACCAGCACGTGGACGTCCAAGTGCTATCTACGGTTCCGGTCATGTTCAGTTATTGGGCGAAGCCGGAGCACACTTTGGAAGTGAGCCAATTCATTAATGACCACATCGCCGAGATTTGTCACCGGTATCCAGACCGATTTGTGGGCCTAGGAACGCTTCCCATGCAGGCGCCCGATCTCGCCATTCAAGAGTTGCGTCGTTGCAAGGAAATCGGATTGAAAGGCATTGAAATAGGTACACACATCAATGATTGGAACCTGGATGCCCCGGAGTTGTTTCCGATTTTCGAGGCGTGCCAAGACCTTGATATGGCGGTTTTTGTCCACCCATGGGATATGATGAGCAAGGAGAAAATGCCAAAATATTGGCTTCCTTGGTTGGTCGGTATGCCGGCCGAAAGTTCATTGGCGATCTGTTCAATGATTTTTGGCGGCGTCTTTGAACGACTACCAAAATTGCGTGTAGCCTTTGCGCACGGGGGTGGTTCATTCCCCGCAACCCTAGGCCGAGTACAGCACGGCTTCGATGTCCGTCCCGATTTATGTGCGGTTGATAATAATGTAAGTCCGCGCGAATACATGGGTAAATTTTGGCTTGATTCCTTGGTGCATGACCCTAAAATGCTCGAATATATTGTGGAATTGGTCGGAGAAAATCGTGTAGCTCTCGGAACAGATTATCCATTCCCGCTTGGAGAACTTCAACCTGGAAAATTGATCAATGGAATGCCTTGGAGTCACGAGCGAAAAGGCAAGCTTTTGCATGGTGCCGCACTCGAGTGGCTGAACATGGACCTCACTCAATTCATCTAAGATGAAAAAGGGTGGGATTGCTGTGGTATTTTCAATAATTTTGACCCCTCACACACGCCCTCTATGAGTGATCCAATCAAACACGAATGCGGTATAGCATTTGTGCGTCTTAGAAAACCTCTCGAATACTACGTTGAGAAATACGGAACGGCTTTCTACGGCCTAAACAAGATGTACCTCCTGATGGAGAAGCAGCGCAACCGTGGTCAAGACGGTGCGGGTTTAGCCAACATTAAACTGGGTACAGATCCTGGTACGCGCTACATTTCTCGTTATAGAAGTGTCGATACCAATAGCATTGGTGACATTTTTGGTAAAATCCAAAAACGCGTTGCAGAGGGCATTAATGGGGACTTGGACAAGCTTAAGGATGTGCCTTGGTTAAAGCAGAATCTTCCTTTTACAGGTGAAGTCTATCTAGGACACTTGCGCTATGGAACCTACGGGGGTAATACCATTGAAGCGTGCCACCCGTTCCTTCGTCAAAACAACTGGCCAACGCGCAACTTGATTGTAGCCGGGAACTTCAACATGACCAATGTGGATGAGTTGTTCAATGAATTGGTTGAGTTGGGACAACACCCCAAAGAAAAAGCGGATACCATTACGATCATGGAGAAAATCGGTCACTTCTTGGATGAAGCGAACGACGATCTTTATTACCAACTCAAGGAGGAGGGGTATTCAAAAAAGCAAGCCACAGAGGAAATCTCAAAACGACTTGATGTTGCCGACATTCTTCGCCGCGCTTCCAAAAAATGGGACGGCGGATATGCCATGGCAGGTATGATGGGACACGGCGATGCTTTTGTATTGCGTGATCCGGCAGGGATTCGCCCCGCCTTTTATTACTACGACGACGAGATTGTGGTGGTGGCATCGGAGCGTCCAGTTATCCAAACGGCGATGAACCTACCTACGGATGCGGTTCAAGAATTGCCTCCGGGTTCAGCCATCATCGTGAAAAAGTCTGGTGAGGTAAGTATCGATTCCATTAAGGATCAATTGCCTTACAATGCATGTTCGTTCGAGCGTATTTACTTCTCTCGAGGCAACGATAGAGACATATACAACGAGCGAATTGAATTGGGCCGTCGTCTAATTCCGAAAATATTGGACATGGTGGAAGGCGATGTGGACAACACAGTGCTTTCATTCATTCCAAATACTGCTGAGGTTAGTTTTTACGGCATGGTGAAAGGGATGGAGGATCATTTCAACGCCCTGAAATTTGAAAAGATTCAGGCACTTTCAAATCCAACGCCAGAAGCACTGCAGGAAATTCTCAATACACGGCCTCGTGTAGAAAAAGTAGCATGGAAAGATGTAAAACTACGCACCTTCATCACAGAGGACAGTTCACGCGATGATCTGGTGAGCCACGTATATGACATTACCCACGGCACGGTAAGTTCAAAAGATCACTTGGTCGTAATTGACGATAGCATTGTCCGCGGAACGACTTTGCGCCAAAGTATCTTGAAAATTTTTGACCGATTAGGCCCCAAGCACATTGTCATCGCTTCTTCGGCCCCACAGATTCGATATCCAGATTGTTACGGAATCGATATGGCACGAATGGGAGATTTTGTGGCATTCCGTGCAGCTGTTGAACTTTTGAAAGAACGCGGTCAAGAAGATCTCATCCAAGAGGTTTATAAAAAATGTAAAGCTCAAGAGCAGATGCCAGACGCTGAGGTTCAAAACTTTGTTAAGGAGATTTACGACCCGTTTACCGCTCAAGAAATCAGTGATAAGATTGCACAAATACTGACGCCAGAAGGTGTAAAAGCCAAGGTGAGCATCATCTATCAAGACATCAAAGACCTCCACGAAAGTTGCCCTGGCAACCCAGGTGATTGGTACTTCAGTGGGAACTATCCAACCCCGGGTGGAAATCGCGTCGTGAACCGTTCCTTCATTTATTATGTTGAAGGACGTAAGGAACGAGCATATTAAACTGTGAAAATCTATACCAAAACTGGCGATAAGGGCCAAACATCACTTCTGAATGGAGTGCGCGTTTCAAAAGCGGAACTGCGACTGGAGGCCTACGGCACCTTGGATGAATTGAACAGCCACCTAGGCGTACTTGTGGCGCATGCTTCAGAGCTATTTCCGCTATCTGACTCCATACAAAGCCAACTTTTTGCAATGGGTTCGCATCTGGCTCTAGACGGAGAGGCCTCTTTTCCGATGCCAAAATGGGACGATGCCCTTGTGGGACGATTGGAACAACAAATAGACAGTTGGAACGAACAACTCCCGGAATTGAAAAACTTTGTTCTGCCGGGCGGTTGCGCGAGTTCATCTCAATGTCACGTTGCTCGCACAGTATGTAGGAGAGCAGAACGCGTTGTTGTTGCATTGGCAGAAAATACCACCGTTCACGAGGCCATCCCTGCATTCCTGAATAGGCTTTCCGATTACCTATTCGTCATGGCCCGCTGGATGGATTTCAAGACTGGGGCGCAAGACAGAATCTGGACGCCTAATTATTAAGCACTTACATTTTTTAAAAAGGTGTTGCATAAGTGGTGTAAAAAACTACTTTTGCAGACTTAATAAGTGAATTTTTAGTTCGAATTGATATATGTACTGGACTCTAGAATTAGCATCCTACCTAAGCGACGCACCGTGGCCAGCCACGCGCGACGAGCTTATTGATTATGCAATCCGTACCGGCGCCCCTTTGGAAGTAGTTGAAAACCTTCAAGCTATCGAAGAAGAGGAAGAAGAAACTTACGAGAGTATCGAAGAGATTTGGCCGGATTATCCGTCGGAAGAGGACTTCCTCTGGAACGAAGAAGAATATTAAATTGAAGCCCCTGATGCAGGGGCTTTTTTTTGGTCTCATGAGGTAAAATTGGCCCGATAAAGGATCGCTATATCATTATTGCGATAATCCAATACGTGACCGCGTTTTCTGTTGTACTTTTGACTCAAATTCCAAAGATTCTACATGGATAGATTCTCATTTTTAGGTAGCGTACATGCCGAGTTTATCGACGAGCAGTACGAGCGTTACCTCAAGACTCCGGACGAGATTGAGCCCAGTTGGAGAGCATTCTTCCAAGGCTTTGATTTTGCTAAAGAAATTTACTCTGAAGAAGATTTCGAAAGTGCCGGCGTCCCTGAGGAGGTGATCAAGGAATTTCATGTATTGAACTTGATCCAAGGATACCGTTCTCGCGGACACCTCTTTACCAAAACGAATCCAGTACGCATGCGTCGTACCTATGAGCCTTCGTTGGCCATAGAAAACTTCGGCTTGACCCAAGAGGATCTTGATATTGAGTTCAACGCAGCAACAGAGCTCGGCCTAACTGGCCCCGCCACACTTCGTGAGATTATTACTCACCTGGAAAAAATTTACTGCCAAAGCATTGGCGTGGAGTACAATTACATCCGCGACCCTGAGCGCAGAACATGGATCAAGCATTGGATCCACAAAAACGACAATCAGCCCAACCTCAATACCCAAGAGAAGCAACAGATTCTCCACAAGCTCAACCAGGCCGTTAGCTTTGAGTCATTCTTGAACACAAAATTTGTGGGACAGAAACGCTTTTCTATTGAAGGTGCAGAATCATTGATTCCAGCTTTAGATGAAGCCGTGAATCACGCTGCGCGCAACGGGGTCGAGGAGTTTGTATTGGGGATGGCACACCGTGGCCGATTAAACGTTTTAACGAACGTCTTTGGAAAGCCGCGCAAGCAGATATTCTCTGAATTTGAAGGCAAGGCCTTTGATGATATTACGATCGACGGTGATGTAAAATACCACTTGGGCCACACCACTGTTCATACTACATCGGACGGCAAGCAAGTTAAAATGAACTTGGCGCCGAACCCATCGCACCTTGAGGCGGTGGACCCAGTTGTCGAGGGTATTGCACGTGCTAAAATCAACAACGACTACGGCATGGACTGTGAAAAGGTCCTACCTATCCTCATTCATGGGGATGCTGCTGTTGCTGCACAAGGAATCGTGTATGAGACGGTTCAAATGGAGCAATTGGACGGGTACAAAACCGGAGGTACGTTGCACATTGTAATCAACAACCAGGTTGGGTTCACCACAAACTACTTGGATGCGCGCTCGTCGACCTATTGTACGGATGTCGCCAAAGTAGTTTTAGCTCCTGTACTTCACGTGAACGGTGATGATCCTGAAGCCTTGGTGCATGCGACCCGACTGGCTGTAGAATACCGCCAACGATTCAAGCGTGATATTTTCATTGACTTGTTGTGTTACCGCAAATACGGTCACAACGAGGGGGATGAGCCTCGCTTCACCCAGCCGATTTTATACAAGGCCATCTCGAAACATCCGAATCCACGTGAGATCTACGCGCAGAAACTGATGTCGGAAGGTTTGGCGTCTCAAGAAGTGGTGAAAACCATGCAAGAGGAGTTCAAAGCCATGTTGGAGTTGGATTTTGACGAGAGTAAAAAAATTGAACGCAATGTTATTACGCCATTCATGCAAGAGGAGTGGCATAAGTATCCTGGTGCTAAGCCAGGGCAGATGCTCGAGGCGGTTGATACCACTTTCGACATCGATAAACTTAAAGACATTGCACGCTTCATCACTACACTTCCAGCGGGCAAGAAGTTCTTGAAGAAGACTGAGCGTCTCATAGGTGATCGAGCTGCTCAAGTTTTTGAACGCAACGCGCTAGATTGGGGTACGGCCGAACTTTTGGCCTACGGATCCCTGTTGGCGGAAGACTTCAACATCCGCATTTCCGGTGAGGACGTAGAGCGCGGAACCTTCTCGCACCGTCACGCCATCTTGAAGGTTGAGGATAGTGAAGAAGAAGTAAGCTTATTGAATGAATACCCAGGTAAAGAGGGCCGATTCGCTATTTACAACTCACTCTTGAGTGAATACGCGGTTATGGGCTTCGACTACGGATATGCGATGGCAGCTCCGGATACCTTGACCATCTGGGAAGCACAATTTGGCGATTTCGCCAACGGTGCGCAGATCATGATTGACCAATTCATCTCTGCTGCTGAAGACAAATGGAAGCTACAGAATGGATTGGTATTGTTGCTCCCTCACGGCTATGAAGGTCAGGGTGCTGAGCACAGCTCCGCGCGCCTTGAGCGCTTCCTGCAGCTGTGTGCACAAGAGAACATGACCGTCGCGAACGTAACCACTCCGGCAAACTTGTTCCACATGTTGCGCCGTCAACAAAAGCGCAATTTCCGCCGCCCATTAGTGGTGATGACGCCGAAGAGTTTGTTGCGTCACCCGAAGGTGGTGAGCACCGTGGAAGAATTGGCCACAGGTTCCTTCCAGCCAATCATACCGGACCACGATGTTCAACCAGATCAAGTGACCAAGGTGGTGCTTTGTTCCGGTAAGCTCTACTATGAATTACTTGAAGAGCGCGAAGCACAGGGTGCCATGAATGTTGCCCTAGTTCGCATCGAACAATTGTACCCATTGGACGACCTTGCCATCAAGACGGAGTTGGCAAAATACCCGAACGCTACCAAGCATGTTTGGGCACAAGAAGAACCGGCAAACATGGGGGCTTGGACCTACATGTTATGGCAGATGCATACGCAGCTAACCTTGGTTAGCCCGGCACCAAGTGCAGCACCTGCAAGTGGATCACATCAAGTGGCCCACATCCGTCAAAGAGAAACTATTGAACGAGTATTTAGCATTTAAGTCTACGGATATGTTAGAAATGAAAGTGCCTTCACCAGGCGAATCCATTACCGAAGTAGAAATCGCAAGCTGGTTGGTTAGCGACGGCGATTGGGTTGAGAAAGACCAAACTATTGCTGAGGTAGATTCTGATAAAGCGACGTTGGAGCTTCCAGCGGAGGAAAGTGGAATCATCACATTGAAAGCTGAAGAAGGCGACACCGTTGAGGTGGGCCAAGTCGTTTGTTTGATCGACACAGCAGCCGCTAAACCTGAAGGGGCTGGTTCAGCTGCTCCTGCCGCGAGCGCGCCAAACCCAGAGCCTGTTGCAGCACCAGCAGCTCCTGCAGCCAATACGTATGCCACAGGGGAAGCTTCTCCTGCAGCGAAGAAAATGATGGCTGAAACGGGTGCTAAAGTGAGCGTAGGAACGGGTAAAGATGGTCGTATCACGAAAGCGGATGTTATTGAAGCAGTTGCTTCTATGGGATCAGGCGGCACAGGTGAACGCGGTCAGTCACGCAAGAAGATGAGCAGCTTACGTCGTAAGTTGGCGAGCCGTTTGGTGAGCGTGAAGAATGAAACGGCAATGTTGACCACCTTTAACGAGGTAGATATGAAGCCAATCTTCGATTTGCGCAATCAACACAAAGACGCATTCTACGCAAAGCATGGAGTGAAACTTGGTTTCATGAGCTTCTTCACATTGGCAGCCACTCGTGCCCTTCAAATGTACCCGGCGACCAACAGCATGATCGACGGAAATGAACTCGTAGGTTTTGACTACGTGGACGTGAGCATTGCAGTTAGTGGTCCTAAGGGATTGATGGTACCGGTATTGCGCAATGCCGAAACCATGGATTTTGCGGGAGTAGAAAAGGAAATCGGCCGATTAGCGACTCGCGTTCGCGACGGTAAAATCACCGTAGATGAGATGACGGGCGGCACCTTTACCATCACCAATGGGGGTGTCTTCGGGTCGATGTTGAGTACGCCAATTATCAACCCTCCACAAAGTGCCATCCTTGGAATGCACAACATCATTGAACGCCCTGTT